>Ga0193751_1000130_pt1 | contig 67563 bp, 52 predicted proteins | sample L1c2metaG_FD_143050 | JGI IMG/M metagenome (GOLD analysis project Ga0193751, IMG submission 143050) | Soil microbial communities from a riparian zone of the East river system, Colorado, United States - L1c2 | ecosystem: Environmental > Terrestrial > Soil > Riparian zone | place: USA: East River...
GCGAGCAGCACCGTCAAGGTTTGAATCGTTATCTTGCGACGGGTGAGGCAAAAGTCCTCGGCAAACGAATTGAAATCGTTGCGATACGATCCGATGGCAAGGAGTTTCCCGTCGAATTGACCATCACGCGTTTGGGCGCTGAGGAACCGCCGATGTTCACGGGCTTCATTCGCGACATCACCCAGCGCAAGCAGGCGGAGGAAGCGCTCAAAGAAGCTGAAGAGAAATACCGCGCTATCTTTGAGAACGCGGTCGAGGGGATTTTTCAAACAACGCCTGACGGCAGATTTATTGCTGCGAATTTTGCCCTGGCTCGATTGCTCGGCTTCGATTCGCCGGAAGAGCTGGTTGCCGCACGCACCGACATTGCGCAGGAAAACTATGTCGATCCGAAAGGTCGCGAAGAGTTTAAGCGGCTCATGGATGAAAATGGATCTGTGCTCGATTTCGAGTTGGAAGCATTTCGAAGGGATGGAACCAGAATCTGGCTTTCCGAAAATGTTCGCGCCGTGCGAGACGAGAAGGGAACGGTCGCCTACTACGAAGGCACGGCCGAGGACATCACCAAGCGCAAGCGGGTGGAGGATGCACTGCGCGCAAGCGAAGAACGATACCGCAGTTTGTTCGAGAGCAATCCTAACCCGATGTGGGTTTACGATATCGAGACGCTTTCATTTTTGGCCGTGAACGGTGCCGCAGTCGGTCACTACGGTTATTCGCAAGACGAATTTCTGGCGATGACTATCAAAGACATCCGACCGACTGAAGATATCCCCGACTTGATGGAGAGTCTGGCTGGAGAAACTGGCGACGTGAACCATTCGAGCCAATGGCGACACTGTACGAAAGATAGGACGATGATTGATGTCGAGATCACGTCGCATGACCTGATTTGGCTCGGCCGACGTGCTCGATTGGTGCTGATCAACGACATCACCGAGCGAAAGGATGCGGAAAAGCATCTGGCGCAAATGGAGGGCAGGTACCGCGGGCTGCTGGAGGCGGCTCCCGATGCGATGGTGGTGGTGAACCAGGGCGGAGAAATCGTCCTTCTGAATCTTCAGGCGGAGAAACAGTTCGGATACCGCCGCGATGAACTCGTAGGGCAGAAGGTAAAGAACATCATTCCGGACGGCTTCGCGGAACGGCTGCTCGCGGACGATCTTCGATCCGCGGAAGACGCATTGGCGCAGCAGATCGGCACGGGGATCGAGCTCACCGGGCGCCGGAAGAATGGAAGCGATTTTCCAATCGAGATAATGCTAAGCCCGTTGGAAAGCGCCGACGGAATCTTGGTGACGGCAGCGATCCGCGACATTACGGAACGAAAGCGGGCAGAAGGTCGCCTCCGCCAACAGGCAAGACTGTTAGATCTTGCGCACGACGCAATCATGGTTCGCGATATGGAAGACCGCGTCGAATTTTGGAATCACGGCGCGGAAGACTTGTACGGTTGGACCGCCGCTGAAGTTCAAGGGAGGAAAGCGTCCACCTTTCTTTATCAAGACGAACCTGGCTCCACCGCTGCCGCACGAGCCGACGTTATCGAAAAGGGAAAATGGACAGGGGAGTGCAAGCACAATTGCAAAGACGGTGGTACTACTACGGTTCGGAGTCGCTGGACCCTTGTCCGGGATGAATTGGCAGCGCCCAAATCCATTCTGATCATAAACACAGACGTGACCGAGCAAAGGAAACTCGAAATGCATTTGCTGCGCGCCCAACGCCTCGAAAGCATCGGCACGCTTGCCAGCGGAGTCGCGCACGATCTGAACAACGTTCTCACGCCGATTCTGATGTGCGCCCAAACACTTCACGAGGATCTCACTGAAGAAGATCGACAATCAGCCGTTTCATTAATCGAGGACAGCGCCCGGCGCGGGGCGAGCGTTGTTAAGCAAGTGCTGACCTTCGCGCGCGGCATCGAAGGCGAAAGAGTTCTACTCAAACCAACGCATCTGATCGAGGAAATTGCCGACATCGCGGCAAAGACTTTCCCGAAATCGATTGAAATTATTCATCGCTATCCGGAAGAACTTTGGTCAATCGAAGGCGATCCCACCCAACTCCATCAAGTGTTGCTCAATCTTTGTGTCAACGCGCGGGACGCGATGCCCAATGGCGGATCACTTACTTTCACCGCTGAAAACTTTACCGCGGATGAAAACTATGCCGCTATGATGCCCGACCTAAAAGCCGGCCCTTATGTCGTCTTATGCGTTAGCGATAGCGGCGTCGGGATGCCGCGCGCCACAATTGATAAGATTTTTGACCCATTTTTTACGACAAAGGATATCGGCAAGGGCACCGGTCTGGGTCTCTCAACAGCGCTCGGCATTGTCAAAAGCCACGGCGGGTTCATTTCTGTTTATAGTGAGGTAGGCAGAGGAACCACCTTCAAAATCTTTCTGCCGGCGACGACGAGCGATCGCGACCTGGCAAAATCGGAAACTGTAACTGCGCCCATTCGGGGACAAGGCCAATACATCTTGGTTGTCGATGATGAGCCAAACATTCTTCAGATCACGAAAATGATTTTCGAGAAGTATAATTACCGAGTTGTCTCTGCTAACGACGGACCTGAGGCGCTCGCGCTCTTCGCCCAACAGATGGGATCCATCGGTGGCGTTCTTACCGACATCGCTATGCCCTATATGGACGGCGTCGCACTCGTCCGGGCGATCAGGAAAATTAAATCTGATATTCCAATCATTGCCTCAACTGGGCATGGCGACAGAGCGGGCCTGGCCGAACTCGAGTCACTCGGTGTGAAAAATTTCCTTACCAAGCCTTATACTACCGAGAAGCTTCTCGCTGCAGTTCACGACGCGCTTGCAGGCGCCAGCTAAGGTAATTGTTCCGTCGCATCATCATATATTGACAGTTTCGGAGGAGCGCGCAGCATTGCGGCTTGGCGATGCGATTTGAAAATCAGGCGGCGATTGTGACTGGCGCGGGGCGGGGGATTGGACATGCGATCGCGGTCCGGCTGGCGAGTGAAGGCGCGCGCGTAGCGTGCGTCAGTCGCAGCGAAGAAAACGCGAAGCGCACGGCGGACGAAATAAATATTTTGCGCGCGGATTCGGCAAAACATTACGCCGTCGACGTTGCCGATCACGCCGCTGTGCAAAAAGTCGGCGCCAGGATTCTCGAAAACTTCGGCAAGATCGGCATCCTCGTGAACAACGCCGGCGTCACGCGCGATGGGCTCGCGATGCGGATGTCGATCGAAGATTGGGATACTGTCATCAACACAAATTTGCGCGGCGCGTTTAATTTCACGCAGGCGATCATCCGCGCGATGATCAAACAGCGCAGCGGCCGGATTATCAATATCGCTTCAGTTATCGGTTTGATCGGCAACGCCGGCCAAACCAATTACGCCGCGAGCAAAGCCGGCCTGATCGGGTTTACAAAATCGCTCGCTCGCGAGCTGGCGAGCCGCAACATCACCGTCAATGCGATCGCGCCGGGATTCATCACCACCGACATGACGGCGGGTTTGTCGGATGAAATCAAAAAGACAATTCAGTCCCAGATTCCGCTCGGGAAAACCGGCGCACCCGAAGATGTCGCCAGTGCCGCTGCGTTTCTGGCATCGGCCGAGGCCAATTACATCACTGGCCAGGTCGTGTGTGTCGATGGCGGAATGGTGATGTAAGTGCGAAGGCGCACAGCATTTTTCAGGCAGCTGCTTCCGCGTGTTCTTCCTGGCGGTTCGACGACGAAGTCGAAAATCCAAATCGTTCGCAATATTCGGCGAATCCATTTATCTCGTTCAGCTTGAAATGAGTCGCATCGTAGCGATGCACGCCGTTCGTTTGCGACGCTTGTCGTGCCAGAACTATGCGCATCCGCTCTTCGACTGCCCTCGAGAGCGTCCAGTCAAAATGTTCGTAAACGCGGCCCGCCGCCGCAATCGGATCGCGGCGAACATCGTCGTAACGCAGATCGCAAACACGTGACACCGGCAGCTGATCACGCGCGCGCATGAAAGTCTTCAGCGCTTGGGACCAATAAGTCAGCGCATCGCGACCGATCTGCACCGGATCGACCGCATCACTAAAGACGCGCCGCAAAATTGTGACCAGACTTGAAACCGAAACGACCGCTTCCATCGGATCGCGATGGATTTGAACGAATCGCGCGTCCGGATAGATCGACAATAACGCTGGCGCGGCGAACATGTGGGTCGGCGCTTTCAGGACCCATCGCTCGGCTGATTTTCTGAACTGAAGATGTTGCAGAGAACAGCGATGAAATTCGTAAGCCGATCGCAAATCCTGGTTGAAAAACCACGCGCGATAGGTTGGGACGTTGTACATGGTATCGAATTGATCGCTCATGAATGTTTGGCTCATCAGTGAGACGCATTCCTGCGGCAGCTCTGCGCCGGTCGCATGCACACTTTCGAAAGTCGGCGCCAGCCAGCGCAGCATCGCGAGATTTCTGGCTGCCTGGCGAATACGCTCTGGTCGATCTTTCGAGCTTGGCGGTGATGGCGACATCACCTCCCACGTTAACGGCGCACGATGCGCCGGATCGGCGGCGAGGAGAATGTGTAACAAAGTTGTCCCGCTACGTGGCAAGCCGACGACGAACAACGGTTCGCGGATTTCTTGTTGCGCGATCCCGGGGTAAAGCTGGCGGTCGCGCGCAAGGAGAAGGCGATTGCACAAAATGCGCACGACATCGCTCCGCAGCGCCATTTTTCCGATTACATTAAGCCGCCCCTCGCGATCACAGGATTCGAGCAAGCGGGACAGTGGCTCAAGAAATTCTCCAGGACCGAAGTCCTCGAGATGACAGCGACGCTTTGCCGTCTCGAGGAATTTGGTGGCGGACGGAGGTGTCGATCTTATACCGACTTTTTCGAGCCCGGCGCCGGCTTTGTTCAGCAGCCGAATCGGAAACGGCGCACGGGTTTGCTCGACGGTCGTAGGGGCGCGCATACATCGACAATTGTGGCAGGTGCGCCCGAAGGCAAGCCCGCATCTTGCGCGACGGACACAGCCGTTCCATCGTTCCTTATGATGATAGAGAAAGCGACGTTCGGCGCCGGTTGTTTTTGGGGCGTGGAGGAGACTTTCCGCAAACTAAGTGGCGTGAGCTCGACCGCCGTAGGGTATGCGGGCGGGAATAAAGAAAATCCGAGCTACGAAGATGTTTGCAGCGACGAGACCGGCCACGCCGAGGTTGTTCAAGTGGAATTCGATCCTGCCCAAATCAGCTACGGGCAGTTGCTCGATGTTTTTTGGTCCAACCACAATCCGACGACGCTGAATCGACAAGGTCCCGATGTGGGCACGCAATATCGCTCGGTGATTTTTTATCATTCGCCGGAACAAAAAGCCGCGGCCGAAAAGTCGACGCAAAAGATCAGCGAAAGCGGCAGATTTAATCGACCGGTCGTAACGCAAGTCGAGCCCGCTCCGAAGTTCTGGCGCGCGGAAGAATATCACCAGCGCTATTTGGAAAAGCGCGGCCAATCGCACTGCGCCATTTGAAAACGTGGGAGGGGCCTCAGTGCCCCGGGTCCAAACTAATGGAATGTCGTGGCGCTAAGGCCGCTCCCACATTCTTTTCATGAGTGGCGAAGTTGTTCGCACGAAAACCTTCGTCTCCGACGCGGCCAACTTCATTGTCGATCTTGCCCACAAAGCGCTGGCTGAGCGGAACGAGTTCCGGATTGCGTTATCAGGCGGAAATACGCCGCGGCCGGTTTATTCGGAAATTGCGCGGATTGGCCGCGATTTGCCGTGGGAACGCATTCTGATCACGTTCGGGGACGAGCGCTGTGTGCCGCCGGACGACGCGCAGAGTAATTTTCGCATGGCGCGTGAAACTTTGTTCGTTCCCGCGAGCGTGCCTGAAAAATCAATCATGCGAATGCGCGGCGAGATCGATCCGGCCATCGCAGCCCAACAATATCAGGACGATGTCGATCTTCTGGCGACGCAGCGCGGCGAACAAATTTACCGGCACGATCTGATTTTGCTCGGACTGGGCGACGACGGCCACACGGCTTCACTGTTCCCCGGAAGCGCCGCGCTGAACGAAGCGACCCGGCGCGTGGTCGCGAACTTCGTATCGAAACTGAACGCATGGCGGCTGACTTTTACGTTTCCACTCATCAACCATGCACGACACGTCTGCTTTCTGGTGAATGCGAGCAAGCAGGCGGAGTTGATCGAGCGCGTAATTGGCGGCGATCCGCAGTTTCCGGCGTCGCGAATAAATCCGAACGCCGGTAAGCTGACCTGGATGCTCGGGGAGTAGCAGGGCTCTCTGAGGGTCGGTGTCGATCTCAACCACTCAACCCGCTCAACGTCTCAACGTTCAATATTGCTCGCCCTCGTCCGGTTTCTGGGTCACGCGATCGTCGATCGCCCAGACATGCAACATTACCGCTCCCCAATAGGGGATCAGCATCAGGATTCCCCATCCGGCCGACGCGATCGCGGCCAAAATTGCGAAAGCGATGGCGGTAGGAGTAATGAGGAACAAAATAAGCGCGCCCATCACGCGATGACCTTTATAGATATGGCCGAGTCCGGGAATGATGCTGAGCAATATCGCCATCGCGTCGCTTGCCTTCGGCTCTGCCGGCTTGGAGGCTGCAAGCGTCCAGTCGCAGTTGGTGCACGCTTGCGCGTTTGCGGGCAGGGCGGTCCCGCAAAAAGGACATTCCATGGTGTCGAAGCTGACCGGTTCCGGTTGCGGCGGAGCGTCGGTGTATTCCATGACAAGTTTTTGACCGCAACTGAAACGTCACCCAGGGCGTGTGATTTCGTCAAGCACGGAAGCAACGCAATTGCCTGGCACGCCGTAGCCTTGCGCGAAGGCGGCAACGTCACAAGAGCCGCCGAATTCGTCAAGCATTCCTTGTCATTCTCCCCGCTGTCTTAGAATGTATGGCCTCTGCCAATGGCGACGCTTTCTGAGATTGTCGAATACACCGACAAGTATTTGCGCATTCGCAAAGTCGAAGATTGGCCAAACGCGCTCAACGGCCTGCAAATCGAAAACTCGGGCAACGTCACCAAAATCGGTGCCGCCGTGGATGTCTCCACGCGAGTTTTGACCGCAGCCGCCAAAAGACAGGTCAATCTTCTGATCGTGCATCACGGTTTGTTTTGGCCGGGGTTGCAGCCGGTCGCGGGCGCGTTGCGCGGACAATTAAAGCTCGCCTTTGAAAACGACATCGCGCTCTACAGCGCACACCTGCCGCTAGATCTGCATCCGGAAGTGGGCAACAATGCGCAGCTCGCGGCGGCACTTGGATTCAAAAAGACGAAACCGTTCCTGGAAGAACAAGGGGAGCTGGTTGGATTGAAGACGAAGAACACGCTGCCGCGGGCGGCGTTGATCCGAAAGCTTAGAACCGCATTACATCGCCCGATAAAGACATTCAATTTCGGACCAACCGAAGCAAACAGGGTTGGGATCGTCACCGGCGCGGCCGGCTCGGAAATTTATCGGGTCGCGCAAGAGAAAGTCGACACCTTCATTACAGGCGAAGCGCCGCACTGGGCTGCGGTTGCCGCGGAGGAATTGGGAATCAATCTTCTTCTCGGCGGCCACTACGCGACCGAAACATTCGGCGTCAAAGCCCTCGCCACGCGTCTCTCAGAACGCTTCAAGTTACCGTGGGAATTTTTGAATTTCCCGACCGGCCTCTGACGACCCCAGCGGCCAATGGATTTCGATTGTGAACTTTTTGCTTTCGTAAATTCGCAGACGTTGTTCTTTGTTCGCCGATGGCTGCGGCGCAACCTCAGCGAGTAAGCACCCGCGCGACCGGCATCGTCGGCGTGGCGGTCATGTGCTCGCGCCTGCTTGGATTGATTCGCGAACAGGTTTTCGCCGGACTTTTCGGCGCCGGTAAAAACCTGGACGCCTTCCTGATGGCGTTTCGGTTGCCAAATCTGTTGCGCGATTTATTTGCCGAGGGCGCGCTCTCGACTGCGTTCATTACGACATTTTCACGAAAGATCGCGACGGAAGGCGATGAATCCGCCTGGCGACTTGGCAACAAGGTCGCAACCCTGACCGCGGTCTTCATGAGTGCGGTCACGTTGGTCGGCATCATCTTTGCGCCACAACTGATTCATTTGATGACGTGGTGGAGTTGGTCGCCGGAGAAAACGGAGACCACGATTTTGCTCACTCGCATCATGTGGCCGTTCATTTTGCTCGTCTCCCTCGCGGCGTTGGTGATGGGAATGTTGAACGCGAAGCATGTTTTCGGCGCGCCGGCCATGGCTTCGAGCTTTTTTAATCTTGGGTCGATCATTGGCGGCGTTGCGTTCGGTTGGTGGCTCGATCCCCATTTTGGCGCCCGCTCCCTGATCGGATTATCGATCGGAACTCTGATCGGCGGAGTCTGGCAGTTGTCCTCGCAATTTCCTTCGCTGCGGCGTGTCGGGTACAAGTACCACATGGACTTCGATTGGCGCGATCAAGGCGTGCGGACCGTCCTGATGCTGATGGGTCCGGCTGTGATCGCGGCCAGCGCGGTCCAGGTGAATGTGCTGATCAACAGCGGTTTCGCGGCCCGACTTGGCGATGGTCCAGTCAGTTGGTTGAACATCGCTTTCCGATTGATGCAATTGCCGCTCGGTATTTTTGGCGTCGCCGTCGGTACCGTCACGTTGCCTCTGGTCTCGCGCACCGTCGCGCTCGGCGACATGGCCGCATTTCGTTCGGCTTTGGCGCACGCGATTCGCCTCGTCACGTTGCTGACAATTCCGGCTGCGATCGGATTGATCATCCTTGCGCAACCGATCATCAGCGTGATTTATGAGCACGGGCGGTTCACGCCCGAAGCAACCCGACAAACGGCCGGCGCCTTGCAATTTTATGCGATCGGACTGGCCGCTTATTCGGCGGTGAAAGTTTTGGCGCCGGCATTTTACGCGTTGGACAAACGCTACCTCCCGATGATGGTCAGCATTTTCTCGATCGCGATTAATTTCCTCTTGAACTGGTTTTTCATGTTCAAAGTCGGGCTCGGCCACCGCGGGCTCGCGCTTTCAACCAGCCTGGTCGCGCTCACTAATTTTCTGCTCTTATATATTATGATGCAAAAATACGCCGGTCCGCTCGAGACCGGGGCGATCCTAGGATTGCTGGCAAGGCTGGCGATTCCATCGCTGCTTCTCGCCGGTATTTGCTGGCTCGCATTGGAATTTCTTTTTCAAGCGGCCGCGCCATTGCCTGAATGGCAGAAAATTATTGGTGTGTTGGTTGTAATTGCTGTCGCCGCCGTAGCGTTCTTTGGAAGCGCGTTTCTTTTCCGGGTCACCGAGGTGCGCGACATTGTCGATCTTGTCCGTCGGAGGCTTCGCAGGTAGAGGCGATTGACCCAATCGGTCCGAGCCGGACTTGCGTTTGCGGGCGGTTCAGGTGAATGGAGCCGGCGGGAGCCGAGCGACATGGACGGGAAAGCCCAAGAGGGTGAGTGAGCGGGAAGCGAACGAATCAACCGCCCCTACCTAAGCGCTTGATCGAGATCTTCGATCAAATCATCGGCGTTTTCCAAGCCGATCGATAACCGGATTAGACCTTCTGGCGAGGTCGTGCCCGGTCCTTCGATCGAAGCGCGGTGCTCGATCAAACTTTCCACGCCGCCCAAACTGGTCGCTCTAGTAAAAATCTTTGTGCTGGTCGTGACTTTCATGGCCGGATCGCGGCCACCTTTCACTTCAAACGAAAGCATTCCGCCGAACATCGACATCTGCTTTTGCGCGATCTTGTGGCCGGGGTGCGCCTGCAAGCCGGGATAATGGACGCGCTCGACTTTGCTATGAGCGGCGAGAAACTCGGCCACCTTGGCTGCGTTTTGCGAATGCGCGCGCATCCGCCAGGGCAGCGTTCGCATTCCACGCAGGATCAGCCAACAATCGAAGGGCGAGGGGACCGCGCCGCCTTCATATTGAATGTTGCGAATGCGCTGGAAAAGATCGCCGTCGCTTTTTGCGACCACAATTCCGCCCAAAACGTCGCAATGGCCCCCAAAATATTTTGTGGTGGAGTGAAGAATAAAATCGGCGCCGAGATCGAACGGTCGCTGAAGAATGGGCGCCCAGGTATTGTCGCAAACGCAGCGCGCACCAGCGTCATGCACAATTTTTGAAATTTCGGCCAGGTCGACAATTTTGAGCAGCGGATTGGAGGGCGTTTCCATCCAGGCGAGCTTCGTTTTTGGACCCAGCGCCTTTTTCACCGCGGCCAGGTCGCTCATATCGATGAAATCGGCTTGAAGTCCCCAACGCGGGAAAATCTCGCGGAGCAACCGCGACGTGCCGTAGTAGGCGTCCACGTGCGCGAGCACATGGTCGCCCGGCGCGAGGGCCTGAAAAATTGCGCCGGTCGCGCCTGTGCCGGAGGCAAACGCGGCGGCGCCTGCGCCGCCCTCGAGCGCGCTGATTCCCTCCTCCAGCGCCTGGCGATTCGGGTTGTTGTTGCGTGTATACATGAATCCGCGCGAGTAGGTGCCTTCCACGTCGCGCTCGAAGGTGGTGGAAAGGTGAATGGGCGCTGAGACTGCGCCGGTGGCAGGATCGACCCGCTGGCCGGCGTGCACGGCGAGAGTTTCAATTTTCATGTGTCGCGGAGAGGTTACGAATTCCGAGAGGATTGTCGATCCATTCGACTTTGCTCGCGGCTTCGCCAAAGGCTACCGCGGCGCGAGCAGGGCGTGCCTTGCGCCGCTTTGCATTTGACGCGATGTTTTTCCAGCGCAAATAGCATCTGCACTTTTCTGGCGGATACACCGCTTTTCGTTTCATGACGATTTACGACGACGAAGTTTTTAAGATGGCCTGTGACCAGTTTCGGGTCATTGCCGATTACCTGAGCATCGACAAAAACGATCGCGAACGGCTGATGTATCCGAAGCGCTCCATCGCCGTCACCCTGCCCGTGCACATGGACGATGGCAGCACGAGGACGTTTCAGGGTTATCGCGTCCAGCATCATCTCACGCTCGGACCGACCAAGGGCGGAACGCGATTCGCGCCGTCACTATCGATGGGCGAGACGGCCGCGCTCGCGATGTGGATGAGTTGGAAATGCGCGCTGGCAAATTTGCCTTATGGCGGAGCAAAAGGCGGCGTGGCTTGCGATCCGTCCAAATTGTCGCGCACCGAGCTCGAAGCGGTTTCGCGCCGCTACATGCAGGAGATGATTTCGTTTGTTGGACCGCACACCGACATCATGGGTCCGGACATGGGGACGAACGAACAAATCATGGCCTGGTTCATGGACACTTATTCGGTCTACATGGGTTACGCCGTGAACGAAATCGTCACCGGTAAGCCGGTCGCAATCGGCGGAACCGAAGGCCGCCGCGAAGCGACTGGGCGCGGCGTCGTTTATTTGATCGAACGCGCTCTGAACATGTTGAAGATCGATCCCGAAAAGTGCACTGCCATCGTGCAGGGATTTGGAAATGTCGGCGCGGTCGCCGCCCTATCGCTTGCTTACAAGAGCGGCGTCAAAGTCATCGGCATCAGCGATGCCTACGCCGCGATCTACAATCCAAAAGGCATCGATGTTGAAGCGGCGGAGCAGCACGTTTTGAAAAAAGGAAATTTGCGCGCGTTTCACGAGGCCGATCATGTCGATCCGAAGCACCTATTGACCATGCCCTGCGACGTTCTGGTGCCGGCGGCGGTCGATCGCGTGATCAACGGGAGCAACGCCGATAAATTGAAATGCCGCATTCTGGCCGAGGGCGCCAACGGGCCGACAACGCCGGAGGCCGATTTAATTTTGGAGAAACGGTGGGAGGAGATTTTTGTCATCCCTGACATTTTGTGTAACGCCGGCGGTGTGATCGTTTCTTATTTCGAATGGGTCCAGGGTTTGCAGGCGTTCATGTGGAGCGAAACGGAAGTAACCGACAAACTTTTCCGCATCCTCGAACATTCCTTTAGCCAGGTGATCCGCCGTGCAAAGGAGCACAAGATTTCTCACCGCACCGCCGCGATGGCGATCGGCGTCGAGCGGGTAATGAAAGCAAAAAAAATGCGCGGTCTCTTCCCGTGAAGCGTGATGATCTGGCGGGTTGACGCCAAGGAAAATTCTGCGCTGAATTGATTTCATGGCTGCGGCATCTCTGCGGGCTCTACTGACGCGCGCGATCGACTACGCGGGAATGTTTCCGCCATGCAGCGCGGAACTTGAATCCGCCCTGAAAAATCAGGCGGGGTATGTTCGCGCGCCCGATTCCTGGATGCTGTCAGCGTTTGTTTTGCCGGTCGCCAAATTTGCTGACGCCGCGAAGTTCGTTTCGCAATTCGATAAGCATCATCCCCTGCGTGTTTCCGCTTTGGCCGCGAAAACCGAAAATGCCAAAGATTTTCTCGACGAGCTGAAAAATGCGGCCGAGACGATCCGTTCGTTTCAACAGCAGGGTCTCGATCTCGTCTCGGTTGTTCAATTGGAAATGTTTGTTCCTTCAGATGTCGATCTTGGGAAACTGAATGAGGCGACCGGTTTGCTGGGTGACTTGAAGCTGCAAACTTTTTGGGAAACGCCGGCCGAATCGGCAGAACAAATGGTCACTTCGCTCGCGCGCGCGAAACAACCGGCGTTTGGCTACAAATTGCGCACCGGCGGCGTGACCGCCGACGCCTTTCCGAGCTCAGTGCAGATTTCGCAGGCGATTCTTGCCTCCACCAAACATCATGTGCCAATCAAGTTCACCGCCGGCCTGCATCATCCTGTCCGGGGACTCCGCGATGAAGTGAAAACCGAGATGCACGGATTTTTGAATGTGCTCGGCGCTGGCGTTCTTTCGGCCGAGCATCAATGGGACGCAGCACAAACGATCGAAATGCTCGAGGATCAACGCCCGAGTTCGTTTGAGTTTCACGACACGGTATTTGCCTGGCGCGATTGGGAAGTCACGATTGATCGGATCAAGGCGCGCCGAAAATTCGTAACTTCGTTCGGCAGCTGCAGCTTCGATGAGCCGCGGGAGGATTTGCGCGCTCTCGGCGTCTTTTGATCACCACGAAAGACACGAAGCTCTTAAAGGAAAAAGATCTGCATTTAAACTTAACTCTTCGTGTCCTCCGTGATCTTGGTGGTTAAATCATAAGCATGGCTCTTCGTTCGTTCATCGAAGTCGCAAAAGATTCGCACTTTCCGCTGGAGAATCTCCCGTTTGGTGTTTTCAAACCGAGGGAGGGCCCTGCCCGAATTGGTGTCGCGCTCGGCGAGGACATTGTCGATCTTTCCGTTCTGGAAGAAGCGGGACATTTCCGGGCTGTAGAGGCCGCTGTCCTCAGCGGCGCTTCTCACAATCTGCCGCCGGGGACGGCGGCCGCTACAGTCTTCACGCGCGATTCGTTGAACGAATTTCTCGCGCTCGGTCGACCGGCCTGGCGCAAAGTGCGCGAGATTTTACAAAAACTGCTCTCGGCTGACACGGCGACGTTGCGTGATGACACTAAATTGCGCGACCGCGTTTTCCATCGGCAAGCTGACGTTGTCATGCAGCTGCCCGCAAAAATCGGTAACTACACCGATTTTTATTCGTCGTATCATCACGCGCATAACGTCGGGACGATGTTGCGCGGCCCGGAGAATGCGCTCATGCCGAATTGGAAATGGCTGCCAGTGGCGTATCACGGCCGTGCCAGTTCAGTGGTAGCGAGCGGAACCGACGTGCGGCGGCCGCGGGGGCAAATCAAGCCGCCGGATGCCGCGGCGCCCGTGTTCGGTCCGACGAAAAGCTTGGATTACGAGCTTGAGATGGCCTTCTTGATTGGCCCGGGCAATTTGCTAGGCCAAGCCGCGCCGATCGATCAGGCACTCGATCACATTTTCGGTTTCGTCTTAATGAACGACTGGAGCGCGCGTGATATCCAAGCTTGGGAATATCAGCCGCTCGGCCCGTTCCTGGCCAAGAATTTTTGCACCAGCATTTCGCCGTGGGTCGTGACGTTGGAAGCGCTGGAAGCGTTTCGGAAACCGTTGCCACGTCAAGATCCCGAACCGCTGTCGTATCTTCGCGCGAAAACCGATTTCACATTCGACATTCAACTGGAGGCGAAATTGCAGACGGAGAGGATGAAAACGCCGCACACAATTACGCGAACGAATTTCCAAAATCTTTATTGGAGTGTTTCGCAGCAACTCGCGCATCACACCGTCGGCGGATGCAATCTTCAGCCGGGCGATTTGCTCGCGAGCGGAACGATTAGTGGCGAAACCGAAGAGTCTCGCGGATGCATGCTCGAATTGACCTGGCGTGGCGCGAACCCATTGAAATTGCCGGCTGATGAGACCCGCAAATGGCTCGAAGACGGGGACACGCTCGCGATCACAGGCTGGTGCGACGGCGATGGCTATCGCGTCGGTTTTGGTGAAGTCACCGGAAAGATTCTGCCAGCGCTCTGATTGTCGATCTTGCCCAATGTCGATCCGAGCGCGTCGTCTGGCCGTGATTGTTTCCTGGATCGGGCATCCGCTGGTATTTGTCGCAATCAGTGTTGGGATTGTGCTGACGACGCAGGTTGCCTCGCGGGCCGCTATTCCTCTTCTCGCTGCGTTATTTTTGTCCCTGATCGCGCCGATGGGTTTGCTTCTCTTTTTTGGTGTTCGCTTGGGTCGTTGGGGTGACGCCGATGTGTCCGTCCGCGAGGAGCGAAAACGTTTTTATCCGATCGCGATTCCCCTCTCTGCTCTCGGCACAATCGTGATGTGGCTGGCGAATACGCCGCGCTCCATTCTTCGCGGCGGCGTGATCACGCTGCTGTTGCTGATAGCAGCCGCGATCGCAAATCATTGGTCCAAAATCTCGCTCCACACTTTGTTTGCGACTTACTGCACCGTGATTCTCTTTCGTGTGAATATATTTTGCGGTTCGGCCGCATTGATTCTGGCAGGACTCGTGTTCTGGTCGCGACTGTTTCTTTCGCGCCACACGATTTCCGAAAACATCAGCGGCGTCGCGCTTGGCACCTTTGGCGGAATTGCCACTGCCTGGATGTCGATCTAACAATGCATCAAAGGTGCCTTTTTGAATGCTAAGCATTGGCGAAAGGCCCGATTTTGCATGAAGATGCATAACTTCTGATCGAAATGGCTGCTGAGAAAGACAACGCCGCAAAAGGCCACGTTCTTCATGTCGATGATGAGCCGGACATTCGACTGTTGATCGCGGCATCGTTGCGCGACTTTGGATATGTCGTCGCCACGGCTGGAACGTGCGCGGAGGCGTTGGAACTCGCCAAACAGTTCAAGTTCGACCTTTGCATCTTGGATGTGCGGCTTCCAGATGGCAGCGGGATCCAATTGTGCCAAAAGATCCACCAGCTTCAGTCGGGCGTTCCGGTGCTTTATTATTCCGCCTACGCCAGCGACGAAGAACAAGAGGCAGCCTTGTCAGTTTGCGGAGACGCCTATCTGAAGAAGCCGGTCGCGGCCGCGAAGCTGGAAGAAACGATCGCCGACTTGCTCAAATCGAAGCGCTGAGATTCTACTGCACCCAATAAAATGCCGGCGCGGGCGGCTGACGTCTGGACGTTTCGCTCCTACGACGTGCGTCTTAGCACGTAAGCGAAACGCCTCCGCTCCGTATATCCGAGCTCCGCTAGTGGTCCGAGCAAATGCTAAGCGCTAGTTTGATTAGGGAGAATGAGAAACCGGGGATTGCCAGCCGTGGCTTGCTCTTTGATCGCGCGCCCGACGGTGGCTGGCGGACGATTGGCCTTTCAGCAAAACGCCGGCGCCGCTCCGCCGTGGGGGCAAAATGTGAAAGCCATTTTCATCCTCAAAAGCCTCGGGCGCTTTGCGCAGGCCATTGATAATGAGAAGCAATGAGCCGGAAGAAACCACGACGAGTCCAGCAAGCCAAATCATGTTCCTTTAAAATGAGCATAACGTGTGCCTAGTGGCAAATGACTCGTCAGAGCTCTAGATGTTGTGGCGTTCGGACCGAAACGATGACAACTCACGCGGTCTGAATTCCGGTTTTCTTACAATGCAGTCGTAAATTTGAACACTCCAACGGCGTGGCAACGCGATGTCGATCAGACACCTCTAGCTTCACCAAAAGCGCCCACAGGAACGCAGGGCTCCTTTTTTCCCCTGATTGGCTAGAGCAGGGGACGCCCTACTGGCAGGACGTTGGGTGTCGCAACCTCTGTCTCTACCGGTCCCCCGAGGAGCTCGAGCAGGACTTTGATTCGCTCCCCGGCCGGGAGCACGCGCGTAACAACTGCTTCCAAGCCACGCAACGGGCCTCCCGCAATTCGGACCGACTGGCCCACCTTGATGTCAGGATCTACCGTCACGGTCTCGTCATCGCCGGCTTGTTCTTTCAACGCAACGATCGTGTCCGCATCGATCGTTGCGATATAATCACCGAACTCCACCAGACCCCGGACTCCGGGTAAATGCTCAACGCGACGGTGCAGTTCCGAATAAATGAACTCGGCGAAGAGATATCCAGGAAACATCGCTTCGACGAACCAAACGACTCCGCGCCGAGTCATCTTGCGGAAGCGGAGTCGAGGTGAACAGCACTCCAAGTTCAGTTGTCGGCGCAGCCCGGCGGCCGCGATGTGCTCGTGTTTGGGTAGCGTCTTCGCACAAAACCAAAGTGGTGTACGTAAGACTGCAAGTTCCGCTCGTGAGCGCGTCATGGTGAGCTGGAAGGGGACGCCGAACCCTAGTAATCTATTCGAACTTTTCAAGGTTTAAAAACTTCTGCCGTGGGCATTGGCAATAGTTAATCAGCCAACACATCGGAAATTTTGAGCCGTTGACTGACCTTTAGGGACTCCAGGCGAAGAGCGATTCGGAGCGAATTTTCGGCCGAGCTTCTTCGCACCATAGCGAAATTTTACGCCGACAAAAAGGCCTTCAGAGAGCAATCAATTTGCGACGGGCAAGGCCAATTCCCAGGAGCGCTAATCCGAGAAGCGGCGCGGTCGCACCGGCATCCGGAACTGTTGGAACTGCTGGAACTGCTGGAACTGTTAAAGCCACCGGATCCTTAATTGTGGTGCCGAAGCTGGTTGTGCCAAACACGCTCTGAACGATGACAATCTTCTCTGTCAGTGAAAACGGGCCCGGTACGGGGTATGTTGCCGAAGCAGTACCCGAAAAAGCGCCGCCTTTGAAAAGCCCGCCCGTGCTCAAAAGCGTGCTGCTACCAAACAGACGGTTGCTGGCGTCCGCAAATGTGCCAATCGCCGCAAATCCACTCGTCTGACCGCTGATCTGAGAGCTAATACTACCCGCAAGGGTGCCAAACGAGGTATTCGAAAACATGATGGTCAATATCCCAGTGCCCGTTGCGCTAAAATTCAGGCCGGGCAACAGCGCATCACCCGTCGCTACGCCGCTCGTAATGTTTAGAGAAAAATTTCCCAAAGTCCCTGCATACGTGATTCCGCTTGAAGAGCTGCTCAAGTTTAGGGTATGTCCGAGGCCATCACTTATAGTCAACGTGGGGACACCATGAGCCGATGGCGCACTGGCAAGCCCAAGCACTCCAGCTGCAACAAGCGGAAGGACCCATTTTGATAGGATTTTAGGTTGCCCGTCCATTCCATTTTTTCCCTTTTCTAAAGTCGTCTAGCAAGCATCTCGCTCACGCCCGGCGCGCACGCAAAGCCCGGCGCCCGCCTTCGATTCCCGCAAGCGCGATACCGAGAAGAGCGACAGCCGAGCCGCTGTCAGGAACACCTGTAGTTCCGTTGCTTGAAGAGAATGAGAACGTGTCACTTTTTTGATTTGCCGTGAACACCCAGGTGCCTGGCGTATCGGTGAAGTTAGTGATGTGCAAAGTGCCGGTTCCTTTGAGCGTCAGGGTGTCGTCACCGGGCTGTAGTACCGACGACAGTACAGTGAGGTCGAACGAATAGGTTTTAGCAGGGGCCCCAAACATGAAGGTCCAAAGCGGCGTAACAGAGCTACTAAATGGATTAAAGGTAAAGGGATTCATCGTCACCGATGTTCCAAACGGGACTCCCGTATAGCTGCCCGAAACGCTGGTGACGACGGCCGAGAAGCTCGTGAAGGCCTTCGCGGTGTTAAGATTTCCCGTGTCGGTCGCATAAACTCCAGCCAGGGAAATGCCGCCTGTGATCGGCACTGCTTGAGCTTGCTGGGAGAAGAGTCCGCAGCTGACTAGACCAATGATCAGGAGCGTCAGGATTGTTTTTGATGGAGTTTTCATATGTTGATTGATTTTGGTTAAAAAGCGTCGATCAGCGACGCCTATATTTCGTGTTAGTTCAGTCAGCCTTAGGGTTAGTTACAGCTACAGGCGTTTCGTAAGCTGGTTCCGTGCCAGCACCAAATCCAAGCGACCATAGAACGCCACAAGTGACTGATTATGAGCGTAATGCTTCTAATTATCAGTTTTGTGATCCCGCTCGCCAAGTTAGGAAAAGCGTAAAGAAATCCGACGATTGTCGGTGATTCTAACAACCCATTACTTTGCCTTGGACTCAGCCAGCCCGCGGTTGGCTTCTGAAGCGAGCGGCTCCTGAAGCCCGGCTGCCAACGCACGTTCCAGGGCCTCCTTGGCTTGGGGCTTTTGCTTAAGCTGCAAGTGAGACATCCCCAAGTAATAGAGGCCTTTCGCGTCCAACGGATTCTTGCGGCCGCTTTCTTGCAATAATTGGAGAGCGCGCCCGTAGTCATTTTTCTGAAAGCTAATTTCGCCGAGTGTTCGGGCCAATGCGGGATCATCCGGCAAAGCCTTCCGAGCTTTGACAGCCAAATCGTAGGCTTCGTCCAAGCTTCCGGGGTTTTCCAAATACAAGGCTGCTAACTGCTTTTGGGCAGGCGCAAAATCAGGGAAGCGCTGCAAGATTGCGCTGTAAGTGGCGATGGCTGCTTTCGGCTCCCCTCGCTGTTCCTCGATCCCAGCGCGAACTGTCAAGGCCGGGACGGAGTTCGGATTCGCTTTGAGAAATTTCTGGACCTCGGGCTCAAGCGCAGCAGCGTCTTTTGGATTTTCATCCACCGCGGTCATCCGTAGAAACGATTTGGCGTCTTCGGAGATGTCCGGAGCCGGAGCCGCTTTTAAGGCGCGCTCCATTAACTCGCGGGCTTGGCTCACTTTTCCCAAGCTGTAGGCGGCCCAGGCGTAATCGTGCAAAACCGTCGGGTCATCCGCAAGTTGTCGTACGCTTTCCTGTAAAAGGCTGTAGGCCCAACTAAAATTATCAAGTTGAAAGGCAATGTGCCCCAGCACGCCAGCCACCTGAGCGTCGTTCGGCGCCAGCTGCCTTGCCTTCTTGGCAATCTCCAGCGCTCTGTCGTGTTTCGGCAAGGGTCCAGAGTAAAGTTGAGCCAGTTCCAGGTTAGCGGAGAGAAGTTTCGGATTGAGCTTCAACACCTCTTCATAACTCGCGGCCGCCTTGGCGGGTTCCCCCTGTTTTTCGTAAGCGGCGGCGAGGCGGTTCAAGACAATCGGATCGTTAGGCTGTCGCTTCAGAAGCACCTCCAGTTCGGTGACAGGGAGCTCTGTTTTGCCGCCGGAGGACTCTCTCAGCAGGGCAAGCTGACGTTCGGCCTCGCTCTTATCTGGGAAATCGGCGGTGGCGTGAAGGGCTTGTTCAAGAGCCGAGCGAGCCTTGTCCGCCTGACCCATCATATAGCTGGTCATGCCGAGATGAAACTGGACCTCTGGATTTTCGGGGAGTTTATTGGCGCTTTCTTGAAGAAGCGCCAAGGCTTGCTGGTAATCGCCACGCTTGTAAAGGATCCACCCGAGCGTATCGGCGATCTCAGCCTCATTTGGTTTCAGAGTGCGCGCTTTCTCTGCCAGTTCGTAGGCTCGGTCGAGCTGGTTTAGGTGCTCGGCGTAAAGATAGGCGAGATTGTTCAAGGCTAATACCGAGTCTGGGTTCAGAGCCAGTAGCTTCTCATACGTATCACGCGCCTTCTGGTAATCGTTCATTTTCTCGTAAACAGTTGCTTCTAGCGTCAGCGCGACCGCATTGCTCGGATTCTTCTTGAGCAACGTTTCGAGCTCAGTAATGGCTTGGGGCAACTTGTTAGCCGTCAAATAAACCGAGACCAACAAATCGTAGGCGGCGGCGAAGTCGGCATTGAGCTCGATTGTTTTCCGAAGCTCCGCTTCGGCGCGCGGCCAGTCCCGTTGCGCCGCGTAAATTCTTGCTTCTAAGAAATGAGTGCCGGCTGCGTCGGGTTTCCTCTGAAGCTGCTGCTGCACGCGCTTGGTCGCGGCCTCATACTGCTTTTCGGCCAAGTCCATCCCAACAAGTTGATTGATCGGATCTAAGTTATCGGGCGCGATTTCCGATGCTTCTTCAAAAGCTCGGCGAGCTTCGTCCGTTTTTCCCTGCCGCTGCAGAATCAGGCCGAGGAGCAAGCAGGGTTCGAAAGATCGCGGAGTTATTTTAATTTGTTCCCGAAGTAGTGCGGCAGCGTCGTCCCGTCTGCCCAAAACCTGATAAGCATCGGCGAGCATGAGGCTAGCTGGTAACAAGCCAGGCCGTTTTTTTAGCAGATCCGCCATGGCGGCGGCGACAGCCTGAGGTTTGCCGGAGCGTAAGTTGAGTTCACCAAGAGCGAGAATGGCCTCCGTGTAATTTGGATTCGTCGCGATTGCCTGTTCAAGCGCTGAGGCGGCTTGGCCGGTATTTTTGGCGCTTAGATAAGCACGAGCAAGCCCGAATTTGATGATGGGAGTATTCGGATACGTACTGTCCAGTCGATCCAAGATCGCAATCGCTTTGCCAGGGTCGCCTTTCGCCAGCCAAACCTCCGATTCAAGCATCCGTGCTTCCGGATTATCCGGATTCCGGCTTGAGATGTTTTCGAGCAACGAGAGCGATTCATCGTAATTTTTCTGGGTAAAGGCGATCTGAGCCAGAGTACGCCAGGCAGGCAGATAATCGGGCGCCTGACGTGTTATGTTTTGCAAGGAAGCCTTGGCCTGGTCTATCGCACCGGTGGCCGCCTGGACCTCGGCACATTTGATCCTTTCGCTTGATCGCAAGGGTGCCAATTCGGCGGCAGTTTTGAATTCCTGGCGAGCACCATTTAAATCTTTCTGCAATAGGTAAATGTGAGCCATCGCCGAATGCGGCCGATAGGAGTTTGGTTCCGAAGCGACCGCCTGCCGTACTTGATCGGACGCGGTCGCGGTGTCACCGCGTTGCCAAGCGAGACTAGCGGAAGCCAAATGAAATACCGCCGAATCTTTTTGCGGGAATTTCTGAAGTTGTTGGTCGGTGGCAGCAATCTCCTCCTTGGTTCGGCTGGTATCGGCAAGAAGAGTAATTGCATCGGGATTTTCGGCATCCTGTTGGAGGATTGAGACGGCCTCCTTTCGCGCCTCGGTTGATTGACCTATGGCCATCAAACTAAGCGCGAGCTTGGCCCGCGATGTAACATTCTTTGGCGCCAGCTCACGCGCTCTCAGCAAAAACGGAATCGCGCGCAAGGGATCCCCTTGTTCATACCAGATAAAGCCCAACTGCTGAAATGCCGTGACGTTCTGCTGATCCAGGCGCAGCAAATTCAAGTATTCGATCTTCGCCTTGTCGTATTCGTCGGCTTTAAAGTAGCGATCGGCGCGCGCCATCACGCGAGACTTTCTCCCAGGGAGATGACAGCCACCAATAGTTGCCGCCACCAGCGAGATCGCCGTGACTATTGGGACAATGGCTTTCAAGGTTGGTTTAGAGCGCATCGCTAAAGTTTAACTGAAGGTTGCGAATTATGGAGTTCTATTGCAGGGCGTCGTCGGCAGAGCAACCGCCGGATGTGAATTGTCAGAATACAAGGCCGCGCCGGGGTCTGGCGCACAAATTAAAAGTGGCCGTTCAACGAACGGCCACTTTTATTCCAAGCTTTTTAGCGAGGTTCGAACGCTCGACAGGTTAACTCATTAGGAAGCGCCGGGCCACACCAAGCGCACCGAGGGCCGCGCCGAGCAACATCACGGTCGTTCCACCATCGGGAGTATTAACAGCGCCACCATTGGAAACGAAACCGGTTACCCCGTTAGAGCCTACAAGAAAGACGTGAGCCGCCACTAACGCGCCGTTGCTGTTCGCGATCAGGACAGAACCGGCAGTAGCCCACGAGGTGCTGCCGGTGGCAGTCAGCGTAAAACTTACAGTAGTATCCCCATTGCTGGCGTCCATTTCACTGTTTGTGTCATTGAAGCTTCCAAATCCGTCCACATTCTTAGCTCCTGAGAAACTGACGGCTTCGCCGGGGCTAGCTGTAAAACCGGTGGCCGTAAACGTGCCGTTGACATTGACATCAACCGCAGAGCCGTCAACAAATAGATACCCTGAGGCGGCTGTGAATGTGATGGTGGCCGTAGTAGTACTCGTTCGATCGACCAAAACCGAGCCAAAAGGCCCGGCACCGAGGGTAGAAGTATTCGCAACGGTAAGGTTATAGGTAATTGTGTCTGCTTTAGCCTGCTGAAGGCCAAGACAAGCCACAGCGATTAAGATTGGCGCGATATATTTTAGTTTTTTCATATATTTTATTAGTAATCTTTGGAGGGTTGACCTCTGTTTATAAGTGACATGACGTTTAGCAACCTCCTTGCCAACCTCTTATATTTCGTCTTCTAGGATTCGAAATTCGAGTCATAACTATCTTATTGTAAGTAGCTTGTATGGATCAAAATAATTTTTCGATCCCACTGCTGCAGAAATCGATGGACGCGAAAAATGTAAGGTTTTCCGACGCAGGGTGCCCACAACGCGAGCATATGGCACACATAACAACCACGAGTGAAAGAGATTACAGCGCACAATGGAAAATGTAGGGATTCCAGACGATTTCAACGGCTCCAAACCCACACGACCCAGGGCGGCAGAGGCTCTGGCCGGCGCATTATTTCGGGCTTTGCAAAGTCCAAGTCACTTAAGCAGCTTGGAATTTCCTGCGCAAGATTTCTATCCCTGTGAGTGCAATCCCAAAGCAGAGCGACTAACTCAGCCTTGATGATTAAATTAGCCCGCGTTCTGCCAGCGGGGTAATCTGAGACCGCGCAGCATTCTCAAGGGCGTCGATCGCATTTTACGCACAGGAGCGTGCCAGGATGTGGTTTACTCCCGTTGGAGATCTGCCAGGGCGTGTTTTGCTTCAGTCGCGTGGGGCTCCTGAAGGCCGGCGACCAAGGCTTGATTAAGGACTCCGCGCGCTTCGGCCTTTTGGCTGGCTTGGAGCTGAGACATTCCCAGATAAAACAGAGAATCGGCGTCGAGCGGCCGTTTCCGAGCGCTTTCCTGTAATAACTGGACGGCGCGCGGGTATTCCTTTTTTTCGTAACTCAATCGTCCAAGAAGCTCGGACAGCTCCGGGTCGTCCGGTAATGTCTTGCGCGCCTTTGTCGCGAGGTCATAGGCGGCAGCGACCTTGGATGGGTCTTGAGCGTACAACGTGGCGAGGCGTTTCTGCGCGGGCGCGAAATCGGGCAACCGGCCCAAGATGTCGTTGTACATTTCGGTTGCCGGTTTTATTTGACCGTGCTGCGTATGAAGCGCGGCCTGGGCCATCAGTGCCGGCGCATATTTGGCATTCGATCTTAATTCCTTTTGCAGATCGATCTCGGCGGCCATGAGTTCCTTCGGGTTTTCTTCCAGGGCGGTCAACGCCAGAAATTTCTTGGCGTCGGCAGCCTGGGTCGGGTCAGGATTATTCGTCAGGGCTTTTTGCATCACGTCTCGAGCCTCATTGACTTTTCCCAGGCTATAAGCCGCCCACGCCAGTTCGTGCAGGATCGAGGGATCGTTTGCGCGCTGGCGGACGGATTCCTGGAGAAGGCTGTAGGACCAGGTGAAATTGCCACTATCGTACGCAACCTTTCCGAGAATGCCGGCGACCTGGGGATCAGCCGGCGCGAGTTCACGGGCTTTCTTTGCGTAAGTGAGAGCTTTCTCCTTGTTCTGGAGCGGTCCGGCATTGAGTTGCGCAAGTTTGGTTACGGCGGCGATCAACTTCGGATTCAGTTTCAACGCTTGCTCATAAGCCGCGGCCGCCTTGTCCGGAGCGCCTTGTTTTTCGTATGCTTCCCCTAAACGCATTTGGGCGACGACATCTTTAGGTTGCTCTTTGGTCATGGCCTCGAGTTGTGAGACCGACAATTCCGGCGACGATCCTGTCCCGCTCTCTAACAAAGCGAGATGGCGTTTGCTTTCCTCTTTGCCCGGGAAATCTTTGGTTGCGCTGGCCGCTTTTCGCAGAGCGACCCTGGCCATATCTGTCTGGCCCATGATGTAGGCGGCCATGCCCAGGTGAAATTGAATCTCGGGATTATCACTAGCTTTTCCAGCGCTCTCCTGTAGAATCAACAGCGCCTGCTCATAGTCGCCGCGCTTGTAAAGGACCCACCCAAAGGTATCGCCGATCGAAGCGTCCTGCCCTTGCAACTCACGGGCCTTGCGCGCCAGGTCGTAAGCCTTGCCGAGATCATTCAGGTGCTCGGCATAGAGATAAGCGAGGTTATTTAACGCCGGAACGAAGTTGGGCGCGGTCGAGAGAAGCTTCTCGTAGGCATCACGCGCCTTTGGATAATCCTTCATTCGGTCATATACCAGCGCCAATGTCATGAGTATCGGGGGTATCGGGGTATTCTTGGGGTTCTTCGAGAGCAGCCCTTGCAATTGGCTAACTGCCTGCGGAAGTCTGTTGGTTGCAAGGTAAGTCTGGACCAGCAAATCGTAGGCGCCGTAAAAATTGGGATCGAGCTGGAGCGTTTTTTGAAGCTCTGCCTCCGCTGCATCCCATTTCCCTTCCGCGACCAGGATTCTTCCTTCAAAAAAATGGGAGGCCGGCAAATTGGGTGTCTTTTGGAACCGCCGCTGTATCAGCTGGCGGGCAGCGTCGAAATGCTTATCCAGCAAATCCAGCTCAACAAGTTGATCGACCGGAAACAGATTATCCGGCGCGATCTCGGCGGCTTTTTCAAATGCCTGGCGCGCTTCGTCATTTCTCTTCGCCTGGTGCTGGGTCATACCCAGTGCTATGAGCGGTTGTGGATCGTTTGGTGCGAGCTTTGCTTGCTCCTCGAGGACAACGGCGGCGTCGTCGAACCGTTCAAGGGAGTCATACGCGCCGGCCAAGACCAATGCGGCGTTGCTTAGATCGGGACGTCTTCTCAGCAAACGGGTCAGCGGTTCGATCACCGCTTCAGCATGACCGGTGGTAAGATTGACCCCGGCGAGCAATAGAACGGCATCGTCATAATCCGGATTGATTGAGACGGCCTGGTCCAGCGCCAGCTTTGCCTGATTGGTGTTATTATTTACGAGATACGCGCGTGCCAATTTATATTTGACGAAGGGCGCGTCCGGATAAGTTTTGTCGAGTCGCTCGAAAACTTCGGTGGCTTTTTTCGTGTCGCCCTTTGCCAGCAGCACATCGCCTTGCAGTCTGTGGCCATCGATGAATTCCGGGTCGCGACCAAAAACATTTTCAAGAAGCGATAGGGCCTCGTCGTATTTCTTGTCCTTGTAGGCAAGCTCAGCCAGCCAGATCCAGCCCGGGAGATAGTCCGGCGCCTGCTTGGTCATCTCGGTGGCAAGCCTTCTCACTTCATCGGCATCACCGGAGTGCCACTTGAACTCGACGTATTTCAAACGCTCGATGGATCGAACCGGCGCAAGGTCTGCCGCTTTCTTAAATTCTTCGCCGGCTTGTTTGAGGTCTTTCTGCGCTAGATGCAAATTTCCCATCGCCACGTGGGCAGCAGACGATTTGGGATCGACAGCGAGCGCCTGCTGGAGTGCGTTGACCGCTCTAGACAGGTCGCCCCCACTGAAAGAGAGATTCGCCGCGGCCAGGTAGAAAGAGACGTCGTTCTTTTTAGGAAATTTCTGGAGCTGTTCTCCGGCAGCCTCAATATCTTCTTTGCTTCTTGCCGCTTCGGTCAAAGTGATAATGGCGTCGCCATTGTCCGGGGCTTGTTCGAGAACTTTGAGCGCTTCTTTTGTTCCGTCGGCAAAGCCTCCGGTGGCCACATAACAGCGGGCGAGCCGTATTCGGTTTTGGATATTTTTCGGGTCCAGCTCGCTTGCCCTTTTCAGAAACCCCCCAGCGCTCGAAGGTGCTCCGTCGTCCTGCCACATTGCTCCGATTCTTTCGAACGCAACCGCGTTTGCCGGATCCAGCCGCAGCACGTTGAGGTAGCTCACCTTGGCTTTGTCGTAGTTGCCCGATTTAAAATAATCGTCCGCCTCAGCAAGAAGGCGCGCTTTCTTGCTTTCCTTGGTGCAGCCGGCGATGAGCGTGGCTGCTAAAATAAGCGTCACGATTCTGAATGAGATTTTCGATGTTTGCACGTGTTAGATGATTTCGGTCTTAGTTGATATTTGTATTTGCGCGCTCTTTGCCAATGCCGAGCTTGTCCATTAATTCATACAGGGTCGGACGGCTAACGCCTAATTCGGATGCGGCGGGGGTCACTCTTCCCGAATGCCTTTTGAGCGCCTGCTCGACGAGCTCGCGCTCGACGCTCTCTCGCGCCTCCTTGAGCGTGGCTCGAGAAACGCTTTCGGAGCCGTGGGGGAGCAGCTCGAGATCGTTTGCCGTGACTTTTCTGTTCTCTGCCATGATGGTTGCGCGCTTCACCCGGTTCTGAAGCTCACGGACATTTCCCGGCCATGTATGGCGTCTGATTGCATTCAGTGCGTCGGGAGCGAAAGCCAAGTTTCCTTTATCGCATTGCACCGCGAACTGCTGCAAGAACTCTCGCGCGAGCAGTTCGACATCTTGACCGCGCTCCCGAAGAGGCGGCAATTTGATTACGACGACAGCGAGCCGAAAATACAAATCTTCGCGGAACTTCCCTTTTGCCACGGTATCTTTCAGGTCAGCATTCGTTGCGGTGACAATACGGGTGTCAATCTGGATCTCCTGTCTGCCGCCGACACGTTGAAACCGCTGGTCCTGAAGAAAGCGCAAGAGCTTGACTTGGATCTGAGGCGGCAGTTCACCGATCTCGTCCAGAAATAATGTGCCTTCGGCGGAATTTTCGATGAGGCCTTTGCGCTGTATGTGAGCGCCGGTAAACGCACCCTTTTCATGGCCGAACAGCTCGCTCTCGAGAAGGTTCTCTGGAATCGAGTTGCAATTGATAGCGATAAATGCACCGTTTTTTCGCGAACTGCACCGATGGATCGCTGAAGCAGCCATCTCCTTTCCGGTACCGCTTTCTCCGAGCAACAGCACGGGCGCGCTCGTGGTCGCCACTTTGCGAATGAAGGCAAACACGCCTTGCATTTGCGGACTGGTCCCGAGCATGTTTTCGAAAATATCCGCGCTCAATTTCTGCTGCATCTCACGGTATCCTTTTTCCAGATCCGATACATAGACGCACCTGCGAAGGAGTAGCTTCAGCTCGTCAACATCTATCGGCTTGCATAAGAAATCGTAGGCTCCGGCCCCGACAGCCTGGATGGCGTTCTTCTTTTCGCTTTGGCCGGAGATAACGATGATTTTAGCAGCCCGGTCGATTGCGAGTAGATCCGCAAGCGCTGCCAGTCCTTCCTCGCTTTCGTTAGGGCGGGGCGGCAAACCCAGATCAAGCAGCGTAACCGCAGGATGGGCGGCTTGGAACGATTCGATCGCTCCGGGTCGATCCTCCGCCGAAACGATTTCGTAGTCCGGATCAAGCGCCCATTTCATTTGGGTTCGAATCCCCTGGTCATCATCGACGATGAGTAACGTGGGCTTCATTCCGCGGGAGATTTCAAAGGTAACATTACCTCAAAAGTTGTACCAGATCCGAGCTCGCTCTTAACCTGAATATTGCCGCGATGCGCCTCGACAATCATTTTCGCATGGAACATACCAATGCCCAGTCCCTTTTTCTTCGTCGTAGAAAATGGACGAAAAAGCGAATTCTTTACAAACGCCGGGGTCATCCCGCATCCATTATCTGCGATCGATAAAGTCACCCATCCGTTCCTCTGTTTTGTCTCCACCATAATCCTCCCGGCGCCGCCAACAGCATCTCGGGCATTCAAAAGTAAATTAGTTACCATACTTCGCAGTTGCTCGCGATCACCAACCATTTTGGGAAGTGGATCAAGTTTCGTTACCAACTCGGCGTCCCCGGCGCAATCCAGGCTCCTGAGGATTTCAGTTACGAGCAGATTAAGATCCAGCTCAGTCGGGTTGAGATGGAGCTCGTGGCGGAAGGCGCTCAGGCTGCTGATGAGATCGTTAATTCGGTCCACCGTACCGCCGATACTACGCAATGCGTCCTTTCGGAAAGCGGGGTCGTCAAAGTGGATCGGTAGATTTTGTAACATAAGACTCAACGTTGATGCCGTATTCTTCAGATCATGGATGAAAAATGCGGACATGGTTTGAAACGCTTCCAGCTCCTTTCCGAGCATAATCTTTTTGGTAAGTCGAAGGTTCAGCAAGCTTACCCCAACCTGGTCGCCAATACATTTCAGCAAGTCCATTTCTTCCCCGGTGTATCGAATCCCGCTAACACGGTCCGCCAGAATAATGACCCCAAGCCGGTGTTCCCCCGCGAGCAACGGAACACAGATACGGTTGCCGCCGGTGCGAAACCGGCCTGCGCTTATCTCTTTGAGATTCTCTGTCCATTTTTCCTTTGCTCTCTCGAGCTCGAACGGTCGCGAGAGCTTGTTGAGACTAATTGAGTTCCACTCTTTCGCTGCTACCTCTCGAGTCGAATCGCCTGCCTGCTCCTGCTCTGAATGAAGCGTCGAGCTCGCCAGAACGAGCCGCTGGTATTGACTGTCCAAGAGCCAAATCGAAACGGATAAAGCGTTGAACGTTTCTGAGATCAACCTTCCCGCCGCTACACAAAGATCGCCTTCATCAAGAACGGAGGACATGCTCGCGGTAAAGCGCGTCCAGATTTGCCGAAAATCATGCTGGGGCCTTGCGAAATGGCGGCTGATAAAAAGCTGTATACTTTGGCGGACTCGGTTGGAGAGGAGGAGCACGGCCAAAATAACCAGGCCGAGTAACACGAGAAAGGCTTCGAGCGGAAAGCTTCCCGCTCCGCCAAAATGCACCACAATCTGGGCAAGAACTCCGACAAAGAACAGGTATATCCCCGCCAGTAGGACCGTCACCGAGGTGTGCAAAACGGCGCGTGACGGGTAAACATCGATTTCGATAAAACCACTTCGGAAGTAAGCCGCCGCCATCAATACGCATCCGAGCAAAAGCGCCACCGCCTCAATGTTCGTGAGGGCAAGATCGTAACCGGAAAAGACTAAAGCCTGGCTGCGCGCATAGAATCTCGCTCCGAAGATCACAGCCAGCCCAAGAACGAAGAACTTAATCCGCCACCGCGTAGTCCCGACGGCCGAACGGAACGTTCTTTCCAGATTCATTAAAATGAGCACCGTCGCGACCAGGCAAAGGACATTTAACGCTTTGGCCGGTTGCCCCCCGAGACGAAACCAAAATCCGTCGCCCGGTTCGGGGAAGGGGAGGAGCTGAACCAATTCTCCACGGAATGCCACCGCCAGGGCCACCGGCAGCACGAAAGCCGCCAGCAAAATAAACCGCCATCTGGCAAGAGATTCGCGATAATTACCTCTCGAATAAGTCAGACTGAAAAACAACCATACCCCGGGCAAGAAAGATCTGGTGACAAAAGCAGCGCCTTGCAAGAAGCCCGCGTTTTTAGGTGATAATTCGTTGAAACTGAACCCGTTAAATAGAGTTTCAACCGCCAACAGGACCATCCCGCCGGTGAAGGACCAGCTCGCCGCAGAGTGCCCCTTGCGAAGGAGCACAGCCAAACCCAACGCCGCGGTGAACCCTGCGGTAACGCAGGCAAGCGTGGGATTCAAATTCATACGCGCTCAGCCGGTCGGTTAAAATTCCTTTCGGCCTGATTTCTCAAGACCTGTCCCACCGCGGCATCAGAGCCCTGGATTTTGGCATGGCAGCGGCTTTCTTCAGGGAGGCGGGCACGCAGGCTGCTATAGTTAATCGACTTAAACATAATTACCATATTATGCGCCTTTGCCGCTTCGTTAGACTCGTATCCCCCTGCATTCTTACGCTGACTTGGCTGGCCTCCATAACACACGTCGTCGCCGGGGATGTGACCCTGGCTTGGAACGCCGATTCCGATCCAAGTGTCGTTGGTTACCGCTTATATTCTGGAACTACAAGTGGGGTGTATACGCAAACCACGGAGGTTGGAAGCTCGGTCTCTGCATCGGTGTCAAATTTAGTTGACGGAAACACCTACTTCTTTGTTGTAACCGCTTACAACGCCGCTGCCGTTGAAAGTGCCCCGTCGAATGAAGTGTCTTATATCGCCTCGCTTTCCACGCCAACACCAACTCCATCACCCACGCCAACACCAACTCCATCACCCACGCCAACACCAACTCCATCACCCACGCCAACACCAACTCCATCACCCACGCCAACTCCAACTCCAACACCCACGCCAACTCCAACTCCATCACCCACGCCAACTCCAACTCCATCACCCACGCCAACTCCAACGCCGACTCCAACTCCAACTCCAACGCCGACTCCAACTCCAACTCCAACGCCGACTCCAACTCCAACTCCAACTCCATCACCCACGCCAACTCCAACTCCATCACCCACGCCAACTCCAACTCCATCACCCACGCCAACTCCAACTCCAACTCCAACACCTGACCCATCGCCAACACCCACACCGACCCCGGATCCGACGCCGACGCCGACCCCAACTCCTACACCTGCCCCATCGCCAACTCCGACTGCCACACCCACTCCGACAGCTACTCCGACTCCCACACCCACTCCAAGTTCGGGTCCGGCAGTAATGGTGAGCCCTGGACCTGGATCAACCTTTGCCTCCTCAACCGTTACATTCCAATGGACTGCCGGTAGCGCGTCCGTTTACACCTTGACTCTGGGCAGCAGCCCTGGAGGTCTCGATATTTACTCCTCCGGGAAAATAACTGCGCTTTCAGCCACGGCAACCAACATCCCTACCGACGGCCGCGCTGTTTACGCAACCCTCAAGTCCAAGATAAAAAAGTCCTGGGTAAACAACGTTTACACCTATACTGCGTCTAACGGTTCAGCTTCACCCACACCAACTCCAACTCCCGCTACTCCAACTGCGACACCTGCGGCAACTCCGACCCCAACTCCGACTCCGACTTCAACTGGGCATCACCGACAAGGGTGAATCAAGGAAGCAGCGCTACTTCATACGGTTTCGGCCTCCACAATTAACGCGTCGTAACCAGTCACCGTGACCTACAAAATGGGTCCACCGCGAAACTTGGAATTAATTATACCTTAAGCGGTCCATCCGGGTATATCATAATTCCGGCTGGCGCATCCACAGCCACCGTGACCCTAAATGCTTTGCAAAGTAATCTGACGCGAACAAAGACGGCAACGATGTAGCTCAACAGCGGAGCAGGTTACCAGCTGTCCAGCAACGACAAGGCCACCGTTACAATCACGCCGTAAAACCAACTCCAACCCTCTACGCCGACACCTAGAAGCGATCTAATAATCCGACTCCACGGCCACGCCTCGTCCTGGTTCAAGCCACCAACAGATGGCTTGACGGGTTGCCTCGTCAAAATAGACTTTGTGGGACAAAAATGACATCGCCGTCCTTGATGTAAAACGCCTGAGTGTTCTCTCCTCTGAGAGTTGGACTCAAGTCAAGAACCTGACTCTGCTGCTGGCCATGTACCGTTCGGATAAGGCGGACCTTCTTCAAGTTTCCAAACTCGTTGACGCCACCGGCTTCCATGATTGCCTGAAAGACACTCGTGGGGCGGTCGAATTGTAATTTCTGCGGTTTTAACACGGCGCCGGAAACCACAACTTGAATAATACCGCTCTCCAACGTTACCACCACCTCACTGTTTCTAAGCTGTGGTTTGTAGAGGCGGACCAATTCATTCTGAAAACTCAGCAGCGTTTTCCCAGCGGCGGTGACTTCGCCGATGAGAGGTAGGTTCACCTTTCCGTCTGCGCGAATTTTCTGTGATTGGTTGAGATCCGGCGTAGCCGGAAACGATAGCTTAACCACATCGCCCGGAGACAAAATTACGGGCGTTTTGGTTGTTGGTTGATCTTGAAACTGTGCCTCCTTGGGATTTTGGCAACCGAGCCATAGCGCCACTATTGAAAACCCGATACTCCAAACCACAACGGCCGATCGGTGGCGCCAAAAGCACTTTACCAAACCCACCCTTTTTTTGAACAACAGCCCGTTCTCCATAATGCTAAATTCGGATGGCGGCGTGCAATTTGGCGAACGGGCGACAAGCCGACGATTCCCGCGTTTTTCATCCTTCATGGAAAACGGACATCGCTCATTACGAGCTTAATCTTAGACTCGCCGCTATCTCGATGCAATAGAAACGCGAAAAGCGTTCCGACAATTCGCCTCTCCCTCTAACGAATTGCAGCCCGCGGCACCGGACTGGAGGCCACCCCATTTGGCAGCGTCCTTAGACGCCTTCCTTACCTACCGGTAGTGCGAGGCACTTTTCAAGTTCGACTTGACTCCTCGGATCCGCCGGTAGGCAGCGCTGGCGACGCACCTAAATCTTCGCTTTCAGGCGTTCCCTTTCGGCCCTCGCCCCGGCGCAACCACCAGAGCAACAGAAACAGAGGAACAAGGGATAGCACGAAAAACAGCGGGCCGCCGCGATGATGAATAACGCTGTGAATCATCTGTGGGCCGAACTGAACACAAAGGTTGCCGATTACCGCGACGCGAAGTCCATTGCGCGCAATTCCCAGAGGAATTACGAAGCAAACCAACACCGCCCGTCGCCAGCCGCTCTTTAGGAATAAGTTGGCAGCGAGAAGACTTGTAATAAAAAGGACCCAGCTGGATCGGATACCACTGCACTCCTGGGCGACTTGAATCACGATGTTAGGCAACTGAAACACCGGCCCCTCTCGCAACGTCGGCGTACCAGTCAGGTTGAAAAAGAGACTGGCGGAGTCCGCGGACGCGAGCGCCGAAGCCCTTTCCAGGGTATCTGCCATCGCGTCAGGCATCGGCACGATGAAGATCAAGAAGGCGAAGGGGAAAGCGGCGGCGGTCATCCATTTTCGTCCGAGGAAAAGGAATCCACCGGCCGCGAGGAGGCACACAAAAGAAAGAGCCATCAATGCCAGGTAATCGTGATCGCTCAGAGAGCTGCCTGATCGATGCAACTTCAGCGCTGTAGTTAACGCAATGATCCCCGCTAGCAACGGAATGATAGCCCATAACGAAAAACCGTACTCGTTCGGCAGCCGTTTGCGACGATCGTAGATCAGGTATCCTGAAACAAACGGAACCAAGACGATGTACGAATCCAGCTGGCTCTGGATCGCACCGGCCGCCAGCCAGAACAACGGCTTGATGAAGACGGCGGTTAGCAGAACTGCAAAACTCAGAAAGGCGGCGACGCGCGGATGCAGTGCCCGCCTCGCATTTCGCCAGGAAAGCGATGGTCTGACCCTTTCACTCCCTGGCCGAGTCAGCCCGGTATCTTCTGCTGGAGGTTTAAGCATGTCTAATCGTTCTGGCGCTGAGCGTTGAAGGTTGAGCAGTTTGCCCGATTTCAGCGTTTCAGAGTTTCCGATTTCAGGTTTCTGAAATTACGCTTTCCAAACCTTCCCGGGCTCGACCTTGACCGATGCCATCGCGTTGCGCGTATCGACGATGCGGTGCGCCCAGTCCGCCAGTTCCTGATAGTTCACACATGCATGATTCGTGGCGATCAATACGACATCAAACGTCTCGATGGCTTCACGGTTCCATGGGACTGACTTCTTGCTCGTCCAGTGCGAGTGTTCGCGAGTCGGTTTGATCGCAGGAATATAAGGATCGTAATACTCTACTTTCGCGCCGCGTTCGTTCAGTAAGTCCATCAAGACATAGCTCGGCGATTCCCGTTCATCATCGACATTGGGTTTGTAGGCCAGTCCCAGAATCAGGACGCGACTCCCGTTTACTGCTTTGTTTCCAGCGTTCAATGCGTCGGCGACACGATGCACTACGTACTCCGGCATGGCGGTATTTATCTCGCCCGCAAGCTCGATGAAGCGCGTATGTTTGCCGTACTCACGCGCTTTCCAGGTAAGGTAGAATGGGTCGATTGGAATGCAGTGGCCGCCAAGACCCGGTCCAGGATAAAACGGCATGAACCCAAACGGCTTTGTTTTCGCGGCTTCGATTACTTCCCAGATGTCGATCCCCATCGTTGCGTAGATCAGCTTGAGCTCGTTAACCAGCGCGACGTTAACGCTCCGAAAAATGTTTTCCAAAAGCTTGGTCGCTTCCGCGACACGGCAAGAAGAAACGGGGACAATGGTGTCGACTGCCTTGCCGTAAAGGGCAACTGCTCGCTCGAGGCAAGCTTGCGTATAGCCGCCAACGACCTTCGGAATCAGCTTCACCTTGCTCTGTTCGTTCGCCGGATCTTCTCGTTCCGGCGAGAAGGCAAGGTGAAAATCCACTCCGGCCTTCATGCCCGATCCTTTCTCCAGGACGGCACGCAGGTTCTCGTCGGTTGTTCCTGGATAGGTCGTCGATTCGAGCACTACGAGTGTCCCTTTCGCTAAATGCGGCGCGATTGCCCGGCCGGTATCGAGAATGAACGAGATATCCGGCTCACGGTTTTTGCTTAGAGGTGTTGGTACACAAATGATTACAGCCTCCACTTCCTTAATGCGGCTGAAGTCCGTGGACGCGCTAAGCCTTTTCTCCTTCACCACGTCCTCAATCGTTGTCCGCGAAATATGCTTGATATAGCTCTGGCCCTGGTTAATCAGGTCCACCTTGACCGCATCAACATCCAGTCCGAGCACTGAAACATTCGCGCGCGCAAATTGGATCGCCAGCGGCAACCCGACATAGCCGAGACCGACGACAGATATTTTCATGGTCCGGTTCATCGAGTTGTTTGAGGCTTTCCCGCTGTCTCTTCCTGGTCGGACGCTTCCGACGGGAAGAAAAGGAGTTTCGCATAAACATAGGCGATTGCTTCGGTGGAGACATCTTTCACGCCTTGGCTGTAGCGCCACCAATGTCTTGAATCATAATCCGGATTCGCAACTGCGATAACCCCAACAACTACATCACCAAGAGCTTTCTCAAAGAGGAGCCGAGTGCGACGCGCATGTAAATCCTCGGTCACAACGTTGATGCTACGCACGGGCATATTGTGTTCACGAAACCAGTTGCGGAGCGCAATGGCTGAGCCGTAGGTCCGATCGCGGTCCATGATACGCGACGGAACCATCTGCACCGATTCGTCTGAAAGGCCGTATTTTTTCAAGTGGTCCGCACCGATGCTGGCGTTCGTGTGGTAGTCATTAATGTAACCTCCACTTCCCTCTACGGGTCCACCTGTCGTGAAAACCCGGTGATAAGAACCCTCACGGAATTCTTCGACGGCCGCGCGGATTGCATATTCATGGATCCACCCTTCGACCACCAGAACATTTGTATCCACGCGATGCGTCCCGGCCAGAAATGGGTAAACGCGCCACAGAAAAAGAAAGGCCGCGAATAGAACCACCACGGCACCCAGCGACCAACCGCGCCATGAAAGGCCCCAACGTTCCCTTCGCGTTATAGTTCCCCAGAGCTTTTGGTCTGAGAAATCACGAGGGTGTCTTTCCCCAGCACCGAACGCCGACCGAGCAGGCGCGGGCGTGTCTCGCCTTGGATGGTTTTGTGCTTGCGTTAGATTCCCTTCACTCTCGGAAAGCGGCCTAGGCTCGAGTCTCCAGTTGAGACATCGCTTTGTCCCAAGACCTTAATAAATCTTCCTTTCGTCTTTGCGCGACGAGCTGGGCCTCTTTCGCCAATTTCCAACCGAAGATTTTCTGGATCCAAGCATATTTCCAAGACAAACGGGGAATGCGCAACTGGCCACCGAGATTCGAGGCAAGCTTTTCCAGCTGCTCCACAATATCAGGCCGTTGTGGATAGAAATGGGGAAACCGCGTTTGCAAGTAATTCACGCATGCCACTCGAGATCTCTCGCTGTCCTCAAGCGACCTCAGATAGTGGACGTGCAATCGCATGGACAGGAATTGCGACTCCAACTTCCTGTTAGAGCGACCGATGTTGGTCACACTATTGCAATCTGACCGCCGATAAAATGTCTCAGCTTCCGGTATGAACCGGATGCCATCGCTGGCCAGAATAACGCGGCAGAAATACTCGCCGTCATTGTCTTTCCACAGCCGGATGTCCCAAGGCCCAGCCGCTTGTGTCAATTCGCGACTGACGAGCCAGGTCGCGGTTTGCATATGGAGGTTTTGTCCCATCTTGCGTATGAGCCATTCAACCGGAGAGAGATCGCACCAGAGTGGGGTGGGGGTAAATTTAGCTCTGTTCAATCGGTAGAAAAAGTATCCCCAGGATGAGGAAAAAAGCGTCCGCTTACTTTGACATCGTTCTGTCGCTTCCATCTGTATTGCGATCTTGTCCGGACCCAAGAGGTCATCGGCATCTAGCCACTGGATGTAATCTCCCTGACACAGACTCAAGGCTTTATTCCGAGCTGCGGAAGCGCCCTGGTTTTCCTGGGTGACGACAGACACTGTCTTCGAAGCAAACTCTCGCGCAAGCGAAAGAGTTCGATCGCGAGAGCCGTCATCAACGACGATAATCTCTTTTCGCGACCAGGTTTGGGCTAGCGCCGACCTAAGCGCATCAGCAATCCAGCGCTCGGCATTGTAGGCGGGGATTAGAATAGAAACGAGAGATTTCATTGATTAGCCTTCTCTGATCTGATCTCGGACGTCTGCCATCTGGCCTCTATGCCTCGCAAAAGTCTTGAGTAAACGCCCGTCGGTTCTTCCCCAGCTTCACCTGACTTGGAGTCGGACGAGACCGTCTTCACTAAACAAGGTGACAGCAGACTCGGCTAGACCCGGCAAAAGACGCGCGCACAGCTCAGAGCTCAACTCCATATCTTCGAGTCGAAGTCCATGCGCTTCATGGAAGGTTGCGACCTCACCGCTTGCCCGGGGCAGTCGGAACGGTTCTTGGATCCCTCCCACGCGCCCAAAATCATCATGGACTCCGCGAATCTTAAAATCGTAGGCCACATAACTCTCGGGCGAAAGTCTAGTCGCGAGCAGCACCAGGAACCGACCAAAATTACCGCCGTTGATGTAGGGACTGACGCCTTCCATCAATACCAAGGCTTTCGTTCTTGTGCGGTGTCCCAGCCAATGCTCCAGCTCTGGCCACGTATCGTCATTCAGATCGATTGGCAAATACTCAACGTAATCGAAGCACCGCCACCGCTTCGCCGCTTGTTGCTTGGCGTGGATAGCTTTTGGCTGATCGCATTCCAAGACCTTGACGCTCCTGCTGCGTAGGAGATGCTTAAACCGGTAGGCCCGGGTATCGCTTCCGCAACCAACATTTATAATTTGTTGCACACCGTCAGAAATGGCCTCCTTGACCACTTGATCGTAATACTTGGTCCGCGCGATAAGATAGTAGTAAAAGGAATCCGCTCGGAGCTTGGAAAGTTCTTTTCGACCAAGCCATGCCGTGCGGAGCCGCGCCAATATCGGGATGAAATGTCGAACCAGCGTGTCTGGATTGCGACGCTCTGGAGATTCGTGAATGGACTGGATGTAGCGCAAGCGGGCGACGTCCATCGACTTGCTCAGATTCGGTAGTGCCATATCCCTTCCGTTTGTTCTGCTGCGGTTGTCCCGGCGCGACGTGACGGTCGGTTCAGCTAACGACCCAAAGCCGCACTTATCCCGATGTTGCGGAATCGCCCTAGAGAACTAAGAACTATCATTGCGATCCCAACCACGCCGTAATCGTCAGCCCCAGGTTGCGCGCTAAAATCACCGAGGTCGCAACCTCGACGGCAATGGTGAGGACCTTGGCAATCGAGTATTACCGACGAAGCCATCACCTGTGCCGTTGCAGGGGTTGAGGATTGCCACTCAAGTGGCAGAACCTCTGACCAGCGCTCGCGCAGTCCTCCCGAGGTTTGACATGCTGTCGCTCAGTCCAGCAACCGCGATGTATTTGATCAGGGAAAAGCGTCCGCCTTCACATATCTGAACGCGCGTGTGGAACAGCAAGCGCCAATTGGCGAGCGCCGGAAGCGATCCATTAGTCATGACCTGTTCCACCAGGCAACGATCCATGGCACGAACGAACGCTGCATCGTCGCCCTCAAACAGATGCTCGCGAGGCGGCTGAAGCTGACTTCGCAGCCACTGTAGAAACAAACAGTCCGCACGGAGTTTACTCTTTCGCACTTTGAGTGACGGGCAAGGCGTTATGTTCTTGCCGCTGCATCGCCAATAAACACGCGCTCCTGGGATCCGACGTAGCGGCCTTCGGCGGCCCATTGCGATAATGGCGGCATCATCGGTGGACCAGCCCAAGGGGAGATCGAGAAATCCTCCCGCCTTTTCGAACGCATCTCGTCGGAAGACCAGCTGTTGCATGAAGGAACGGCGCCAACCCATCAGGTGGCCGTAGGCAAATTCCAACCAGGATTCTCCGTCCAGATTAGCAGGAAATAACTCTATAATCTTATCGTGCTCATCAACTATCCAGCCGTCAAAACGAAGGAGATCTGTCACCTCTCCTTCAGTCTCCAAAAACTTGTAGAAGGCCTCCACGCAACCAGGATCCATTAAGTCATCGTCCGAGAACAACCATATCCACGGTTCGCGTGTAAGAGCCACGCAGCGATCCCAGTGCTTTGCGATTGATGCACCTCCCAGGTTGTTTTCGAATCGCTTATATGTGTGCGACCTCGCGCTCAAAACAGACCGGGTGATCGACTGGATGTCCGCAGGGCTCGCATCATCACAGACATAAATATTGAATCGTTGGTCAGTCTGTTGGATTAGAGACTTGAGCGTCCTGGCCAGGAAGTCGCTTTTAAACGCCGGTATGACTACCGCCAGGTCGTGGGGCAATAACATATCCATCTTTAGGCTGGGCAAATCATCAGCTCCATAACGATCTCAAAAAAACTGCTCAAACTTGAAGCGCGGGCTGCGTACGCACGGCGTAAGTGAAGAAGCTTCATATCGCTGATGTGACCGAGCGTAACGCGCTCCTGGAAGCTGCAGAAGCGGGCGCCTATAGTTCCTATGAGTTTAAGTCACTTCAAGATGTGAGATTGGTGCCGATACCCAAGGCATGCACGGCCGCCGCCTCTCGCTGAATCAACTCCGGCATGTTTGGCTTTTCGTCGTTGTTTCCTTTGCGAATGAAAATCAGGTTATGGAAGAAAGCAATCTCGACGATGTTTCGGTCGAAATAGTTGGACTCGTAATTCGCGACTGGATACTCAACATGGTTGAGACCGTCCGCCAATCCCTTGAAAAATGCCATCAAGTTCTGCGGGTTGTTGATCCCGCCTCCCCAATTCGGCCAATATGCTGTTTGCGTGTCCTCCACTATGTAGAACCCATTTTGCCGCAACAGCGGGAAGAGCACGCGGAAAGTTTTAATGACGTGTTCATTTAGGTGACTGCCGTCATCAATGATGATGTCGAACCCCCCATATTCGCTCGACAAACGAAGCAGCGCTTCGGAGTCCGTCTGGTCGCATTGCCTGATGTCGATTCGATTCTCACTGAAGTGCCTTTTATCGTAGAGGTCTATTCCAACGATTTGGCTCTTGCGGAAGTAGGCTTTCCACATACGAAGAGATCCTCCGCCCTCGTCCACGAGTTCATAGCCGCCAACACCGATTTCAAGCACATTCAGGCGTTTGTTTTTAAGCACCCGGAAATAGCGCTGGTAATGTTGCGTGTACCAGTGGGACCCCCATTTATCCGTCCCGAAGAGACGAGCGAGGCGGTTCAGATCATTTCTGTACCACCAGGCCAGTGTAGCCTTCGCGATGCGCACAAGACGACGGTATTGGGAGGAAGGAAGATTCTCTTGCAGCCACTTTCTAAGACTCATTGAGTACGCCCTTCTGCGGCACAGACACGTAATGGCAACAGAAACGGTGTGGTGATTTCAACCCATCCAACTCGCGCACCAACAGCAGACCATCGTTCATGCGACCACATATAAGGCCGAAAAAAACTCCACTCAAGAATGCCGAGGTATTTCCCACAAGCAATGGAAGGCAGATCTTAATCTAGAAGATCGGTACCGGTAGTTCCCATACACAAGTCCTAGTTTGTCCGGAACAATTTCCCGGCAAGGCTTTCGGCGCGCCATCTTAAAAGGCGCAACTCGTTCCAGGGAGACCAGAGATCATCCTCTCTCGCCTGCGAAGAGAATTTGGCTGGCTTGGCCGGGACCAGGCTCCCGTCTAGGCAGATGACGTAAACCGCATCTGACAGAGCGTGCGGTGAGAACTCCCTCCTCGCCCTCTTGAGTTTTGAGACTACTGACCTTAGTCCCCTAAAAATGATCTGAGCGTCGTGGAACACAATTGTGGCGCCCACCGCGCAAACCTTCAGACAGAAGTCGAAGTCCGCAACAACCGCAGCGGGCGTATGCTCGCCATCTATAAGGCATAGATTGGGGGCATCGTGTATGGATGAGGGAGAAATGGACTTCGTATCCCCGTCGATACACTCGATTTTCTTCACCCCTTCTGGATCGATCATTGCCAATAGCGAAAGCATGCGCTCGGTAGAGTTGTCAGGATATTCAAACGTTGGACCTCGCTCATCGGGTTGGGCCGCTGGACGTTTGTCGATGGAGTAGATCTTCCTGCATTTCGGATCGAGGAGGTGCGGTTGAATACTTCCACCGAGGTGCGAACCTATTTCCAGGTAAACATATCGACCGATGCACTCGCGCGTACAAACTTGGACCGCAAGCAGCGATCTCTTGTCGGCGTCGGTTGTTTGCGACAGAATCTGCGAAAAAAGTGTGATGTCCAAGCCCTCGATTCTCCCGTCAAATCTAGCGTCGCTCATTGTTGTCCGCCCTTAACTATGGGCTGTTCGAACCCGCATGAATACAGATGACGATGGATCATCCAAAGGTTCGTTGATGGAGTTCAAATTGGAAATCCGGGATAAAAAGTAAATATGACAGGGCTTGGTCTCCTCGAAAGAGAGTCCTTTGGCCCTACGCACGGACACAGCCCAAGGATTTACCATATGCTCCAAAACGTCGTTGAACACCACCATGTGAAAGGCCCTTTTCGGCAAGGCCAACGACTCGCCGAATTCAGCGTTGACCACACGGTCCAAGCAATTTTCCGCTTCTTTGCACGCTCGCGGTGAAAGCTCTACACCCCAGACTTCGGCCCTACGCTCTTGCTTCACCAGCCGTCCAAACCGCCCGGAACCGCAGCCTGCGTCCAACACCCGGCAAGCGTGGTCTGGAATCATTTCCAACATCTCAGCCCGCTCGTACTCAAAGTACGATGGTGCTTTCTCTTCATATCCCTCCAAAATTGGGCTCATCGCTCTTCGAATAACGCTTGGTTGAGATTGAGCGGGGGCATCTGACAGGTAAACGTCTTCTCGGCCAGAAAGGATCAAGCAACGCTATTTTGTACTAGAGGGAACTCTCGATTTCAATTCTCGGAAAATATCAACCAGCCCCCATGCCACCCGGCGCATTGGAGTTACCGTACAGATCAAGATCACCCCGGCGATGAGACCAACCGGAGCGCACACGACTAGTTGCACTAACGGAGCGGAGTTCGCGAATAGGAGACGCATAACGTAAGTCGTGCCGCAGGCAACTGCCCAAAGCGGAAAGTAACGAAAAATTCCAATCCACAAATCGGCCGTAGAGACAGGCCCCCGCCGTCCCGCGAAATAATAAAGAACCGGCAACCCAACCAAGAGACCGGCAGCGGAATAGACAATCGCGACGCCGGCAGGGCCGAAGGGCAGACCGACAACAAACGAGGTAATCGTGATCGCCGATAACAGCGAACTCGTAAACAACCAATCTTTGCCGCGGCCTTGGCTGGCGAACAGCCAGCTTGAAGCCGTTCCCAACGGCACGCAGAGCGCCGCAATAGTAAAACCGGCAAAGATAATGGCCGCCTGTTCCCATTTGCGACCGAGGATGACGAGAGTCAGTGGACGAGCGAGTGCTAACAATAAGCCAGCGGAAAGAAAACTTACCAGTGCCATGGCCTCGTACACCTGAAGAAACAAGCGGCGGTAACGCTCCGGTTGAGCCTGTACCCTGGACAACACCGGCACGAAAACGGAATTGATGGGACTGAGAAACTGTTCCATAGGACGGTTGAGTAAAGCAGCAGCTCTTGTATATAGGCCGACCGGATCCGGTCCGAAAAATCGGCCGATGAGCATCGCGTCAGTTCCCTTCGCGAGAGAGATAATCAAACCACCGGTTGCCAGATTGGCCCCGAAACTTACTAGTGGCCGTATTCCACTACGGCGAGAAGGCGGGTGCGGCCGCCAGGGAATAGCAAGCCACGTCAGCGGAACCGCAGCGACGACTGTGACAAGGTTCGAAACAACCAGGGCCCAATAGTTGTAGTTGAGCAACGCCATGCCGATGCCAACGGCAACGCCAATCAGCATCGAACCGACCTGAATAAGTGCGATCGCTTTGAATCGCATCTGCCGGTTTAAGAGAGCCGTGTGCTGGATTGTCAAACCGCTGAAAAGGAAGGTGCTGGAAAGGATCAAGGTGATTGGGACAAGCCGCGGCTCCCGGTAGAACCATGCAACAATCGGGGAACCGGCCGCGAGTATCAGACTGATCGCACCGCTTACGGCGACATTTATCCAGAAGAGGTTGGAAACCTGAGCGTGGGTAATCCCTTCCCGCTGGACCGTCGCCGTGGAAAGACCCGCATCCTTGAAGACACGCAAGAAGCCCATCACGGTCGCGACCATGGCGAAAAGGCCAAAATCCTTTGGTGTGAGCAGTCGCGCCAGGACCATGATCGACCCGAGGTTTAACACAAACTGGATACCCTGGGCCGCGATCGTGACAAACGCGCTGGAGATCGTGCGCCTCTTGAGGTCGGTTAAGAGGTGATCGGTGCAAAGATGCTTCTCGTTGGGATCGATTGCTTTGCTGGAAAGGCCTCGCTCGGCCGGTTCCGCTGGAGATACGCCGATGGGCAAAACCTCGCTTTTAGCGATGCTGGAATTGTCAGTAATCATTCAATCTCTTGAACAGTTGCTTATCCTCAAACTAAAGGTCCCGTGAGGACGGAGGGCAAAGGGGAGCAGTCTCGTTAAAATCGTTAAAAAGTTACAACGTTGGAGAGCTGAAACGTTAAAATCATTGAAACACGTGGCGCGCGGGGGACCCGCCTTCGTCCCGCAGTTGCGGGACTACGGCGTGGGAAGCAGAGGACAGACCATAGCGTCAGGTTTTCAGGAGATTAGAGTAAACCGCCACCGTTATCGCGGCTACTTTATCCCACGAATATCGCTCGTTGGCATAGGCTTTAATCTCGCGACACTGAGTTTCAAGGTTCCGGAATAATTCGCTCTCGAAGTATTTACTGATCACGCCGGCCAAATCGGATGAATCCTGCGGCTTGAACACAAAACCGGTTTGACCTTCAATGATTTCTTCTTTCAAGGTCCCTACATCCGCGGCGATGGCAGGTAATCCAAAGCCATAACCCAGGAAAAGCACGCCGCTCTGAAACACGCGGGTGTAAGGCAAAATCAGAACGTCGGCCGCTTTGAAGAATAATTCCGTCTCTTCGTCTGGAATGTACTCAATCCTCTCGATGACCCGATCACGGATCCCGCTGCGCGCAATCGCCTGGTGAATCTGCTTCCAGTAGTCCTCGGATCCTTTGGGCCTGCCCACGATCATCAGTCGATAGCTCCCCTCGTTTTTCAGAAGTTCGGTAAAAGCAGAGATCAAGTATTCCAATCCTTTGTAAGGCGCAATATTTCCAAAAAACAGCAAGGTCCTATCGCCTCCGCTGATGCCCAATTGCCGTTTTGCCTCTGCGATCGAAAGGGTCGTGTTCGGCACGGTATTGTTGATTCCAAACGGAATAACGCTCACTTTGCTCTCTGGAATACAAAAGTCGGATACGAGTTCACTTTTCATCATTTCGGTGTGAACGAAAATGTGATCGCTCAAACCGTATTGAATCTTCAGTGAAATCCGATTTAGCCACGAATCGTTTAAATCCCGTTTGCCGATGTTCACGTTGTGCGTTGTGAGAACAACCTTTTTGCCGAGTAACTTGTAGTAGAGGATTAGCAGCGTGCGATCGAGCAATTCAAATTTGTTGTTCCACAAAATATGAAATACTTTCGGCTTGGAAATCGCAGCATAGTGGATCAAACGCCAATAGTAGGCCACTACTCTTCCAATTTTCATCAGGAGATTTGCTTCCGGACATTGATCTCTTCGCAGATTAAGAAAACTCACCTGGGGATTATCGAGCACCTCCGGCGCACTCAGATCGTCGCTTCCGATGAAATCAACCAATATGCCCACTGACGTAAGTGCCGCTGCTAGGCCGAGCGCATAAGGCTTATCCCCGCCGCCAGTAAGGAGGGAAATGCGAATTGCCGGAGGACTGAGGACAGAAGACTGAGTCTGATTGCTGATTGCTGATTGCCGATCTCTGATTTTCGATTTCAAATTCCTGACCTCGGATCGCTGATCTCTCTCCGAGCGGTAGGCTCTACGAAGCCGGAGGCTGGTCTCTGATATCGGACTCATCTCGTCGCGCTCTGATTCGCAGCTGACGGTACCGCTTCGAGTTGCGTCACGACAGCGGCTTCGACTTGATCCACGCTTATAGCCGTTGTTGCGCGCTTATCGTATCCCCGTTTGTAAAAGAATTCCTCAAGGAGAGGCGAAACTATCTTTTTCTGAATACCGTAATCATAAATCTCCCACGGGCTGGTGCAGGTGAAGATTGAGATGCATGCTCTTCCCGTGCCGAGTGCAAAATGCATGGGCAGACTATCTCCTCCAACCAGGCACCGGTGGTTTCGCACGTCTGACAGATGTTCGAGGAGCGACGACCTTTCCGGCAGCACATTTACAGTCAGCCCGCGATCTTCAAGCTGCCTCTTCAGTTCGTCGTAGTAAGCCCATTTTTTCATCGGCCAGACCGGACCGGAATCCGCTGCTATTGCAACATCGCCTGATAGGCCTGTGTCGAGCGCTTGTGGCAGCAAGTATGTCTCACCGGCAAAGCGGAATCCCAAACCATCAAAGATCAACTCTTGATACGTGTGCCGATTCTGAAACTTAAGTTTGTCCGCTTGCTCTCTTCCGTAGGAACTGATGAGGCTAAGATCAAACCAGCGACGAGAATCTTCGGTGTACCGAAGTTTGCTTCCGGAACCGACATACGCTCCAAACAGCTGTTTGAACTCCAACGTGTTGAGATAAAGGCCGACTTCGAGACTATCCTCGAGGTTTATAACGAGGTCATACGAAGCATCGCGGCTTAGGTGCCGCTCTTCCCAGGAAAGGCAGCGCAGAAAGCTACCCAGGCCCTGGAGCAAGACGGCATTCTTAGACTCGGTAAGCCATGTAACACGACCATCTATTCGCCTGAGCAACGGTGTGGTCCTTACGACATCGCCAGTCGCACCCGTCTTAATAATCAATACTTCCATTGCCAACGCGTGGATGCACAATCACGAGACTAAAATCGATACCCATATTGCTTCAGATCGCAGGCGTACGCCCAGTTCACAACGTGCATCGCAGTATGAGAATAATAAGAGCGATAATCACGGTTAGTCCTTTCATCGGTGGGGTTCACCCTCGGGATGTCTGCTTTCCAGGCGATCCCGGCGCGGTTGAAAGCCTTCTTCAAATCCTTCTCAATGCTTTCATATTTTATTACCTCGTCCACGCCGTATGTGTGCTCAGCGAACATAGAGGCTCGCAATCCTAAGAGCCTCTTGATGACCTTCCGGTAAGACATTTTAACAACCCACTCGTTGAAGGAGTGCGTCTGCGCGTATCGCATATTCTTGGCGTAAGGGGGTGAGCGGTTTACCCAGGAAGATGGATCAGCGAGCAATGGTTGATACTTAAGGCGTTGCTTAAAGTATAAAGAGACAAGGCTATCGAACGGATTGCGCACAGCCGCCACTTTCAGTAGCGATTTTGCTTCTCCCCCAGTCACGAGCTTATGCTCAAGCAGTTCTGGGAGAGTGCTGTGCTTCTTCTGAACAGATATGAATCCCTGAGAATCCAGAATATCTTCAGCCGGTAAAAACTCTCCATCATAATGCTCGCAAAGTAATTCTCCTATGGCTGTACAGGCTGTCCTCGGAGTCATGATAAATAAGAAGTTGTATTTGCGACAAATGACCGCCATAAATCGTTATTTCGTGCGTTAGCTAAGCTTTGACAGCGTGAGCTGTATGCCGTTGTTTTGCTAAATCGGAGCTAGTGAGCGCGTCGAAATTGCAGGGACGGCTGTTCAGGTTCGGGAGGAGAGTCACGAAAAAGAAGCCGTTCGACGGCTTCGAGTGTGATTACTGCATCGATCTCAAGCAGGTAATTTTTGCGACCATTCACGTGTTCCCGAGCCAAGTTCTCGAGAAAACGAGGATCCCAGAGTGGGCTGCGACGGGTCTGCGTATCTTTGAGAATCCCGTCTACGTACGAGGCTAATTCCCGCTGAAACCACCTTCGGTAACGCAGGAACTTATGCCGTCCGAAAAGTTTTGCTCCGGAGCCAATCCGGTCGAGGATATGATCGAAAGGGGAAAGCCAGTGGGGCAATCCCTCGCTATAAAGGTAGTCTAGTTTACAAGCAGCCTTGGAAAGAATGCCTCTTGACATCGCAGCAAAGCCGCGAGTTTTTCCTATTTCTCCCATGTCGGTAGGAATGTTACTCAGAACTGGGCGGTTATTCTTGATAAGCTCCCAAGCTGGAAGAGCTGACATCCGAAGGCTCTCCGGGGCTCGATAAGCCAGAGCGACGATTTCATTGTCGACGTAAGGGGATCGGAAAGTGAGCTGAGAGCGGCTCGCGGCCGGCGTTCCAAACCGCTTCTCAGGGATTTCACGGAAAGCTGCGAAGGTCACCGGATGCTGATCGTTGTCTCTCCAATCCCGCGTCAAGGAATTTACGCTTTGCCTCACATCCGGATTCACAAGGCGGGATGAAAGACGAAGCGGCTTAAACATGGATCCTCCTCTCAGAATTTCACCGCCGAAAACACCGGTTAAACGTACGGGAGCCAGCCGGCGAGCCTGCCTATTCATGTAGATCTCGTGAGCACCCAAAGTTCCTAGGCAGCCGTCGGTGATGTAAACCGTCCGATCGACGTGTGACGCGAAGTCTGAAAAAAAATTCGGACCTATGCGCAGAATCTGGTGTTCCAAGCCGCATACCTGTGCCACCTGTCGCGCCAGTCGAGCATCCAGAGTTTCGTTCTGCCGTCCACAAAAAGTGTAGCAAACCGGCTTTGCTTCACGATTTGGCAGGCAAGCCATAATCATCCGACTATCCAGTCCGGCGGTCAGAGAAATGCCAATCCTTGATTCCGATTCAACGTATTGTGGCAACACTCTTTTGAATGTTTCTTGAAACTCAGCCGCAAAGGACTCGGCTGAAAGGATGGGTTGAGCCTCCCAAGTTTCCGGAGAGAAATATTTTCTCTTGAGGTGCTTTCCGCCTTCAAAAGACCAAAGCGTTCCTCCCGGCAGCAACTGAATGCCTCGAAACAGCGTTCGTCCTTCCAAGGTGCATCCAAAGGTTAGAAATTGCGCGACTCCCTCCTTATCAAATGCTTTTAACTCCGGCAAGATGCGAAGGAGCGCTTTGGCCTCGCTCGCGAAAAAGATGGAATCCGCAGTTTCATGCCAATAGATCCGCTCGACTCCATAGCGGTCATTAAACAAAAAGGCCTTCCTCTGTCTCTTATCAATTAGAAGGCCGCTAAAAAGGCCGTTCAATTTTTCAAAGAACCGTTGGCCCTCTTCTTCGTAGAGATGAACCAACCAACTTCCAGCCGTTTCTCCGAGCTCATGTCCTTTTCGCTTGAGCTCGTCACGCGTTTCGCGATCCACGAAGCATTCTCCCGAGAAGAGAAGCGCGATGTCGTTTCGCTCATTGAAAAAAACCTGGCCGGCGGCAAAGGAGTTCTCGTGTGCCACCCAGCCGCCATAGACTCCCATTTCGGGCACAAAGTACGTTCCCGAAGTATAAAAGCTCTCGTGCTCCATGGGGGCGATCATGGATTCAACGAGGCATTGACACTGTTCAGTTGGCTTCGAACTAATTATTCCAACAATTCCCGGCATTATTTTGTGATTTAATTCCTTGGTACAAAGACGGAATTGCGTGCCGCTGAGCCTGCGGGCGGGCTAACGCGTAAGCAAAGAGCTAACTAGATCGGCTCTTCAAGTTGTACCAGCGCGCTCTCAGTTTCTTTAGCGGATTCCGAATTTGTTTTGGAAGAGCTTCCTTCCAACCGCGGTGAAGGCCGAGTTTCAAAGCAAGTTTTCCCTTGAGAGTCAGTGGCACAAAGTAACGTGGGACCCTCATCTCCTGAAAGCCAGAATGTCGCTTAAAGTCAACTAGTGAACTTTCACTCCACGTGGTGTAGACCAAATAAGGTAATTGCCTCTTTTCACAGACCTCAACGGTCTTCGCGATCAGGGCGTTATTAATTGCCTTGTCACGATGTTTGAGTTTAGAAATAAACTGCCCAATCACGGCATATCGTCCTGCATCGGCTACCATAGCAAAGCCCATTAACTCACCCTGATAGTAGGCGCCGATAGCCTCTTCTCGGAATAGAAACCTGGAAAACTGACGCTTAACAGTTTCGAAATCCTTTCCATAGTGCCAGAAAGATTTCCCCTGCCGCACTGGCGTCTCGTTAAAGATGGCCGTCATCCCCCGAACGAAGTCGTCATCAAAGGCCACTTGACGTACTTCCACTCCCACCTTCTGGCTCTTACGAATCATATTTCGGGTTGTTCCCTTTACTTGCTTGTTCCACCAGTAGTCAAAGCTCGTGATTGGAAGGACGGCGAGCGACTCCCATTCCGTGTAGTAAGGGTATTTCGGTTCGATGTCCGGAACGCGCTGCCAAAACGTAAGGATGTCGGGATTGACTCGAGAGCGTTCCTTCAAAGCAGCAATCACGGCAGAGGGGTCATTTACATCTTCGTACCACTCGTCCTCAAGCCTTACCATTGTCAGCGGCCCTTTGGTGATGGCGAAGCTTTGTCCGCCGATTTCTACACATTGAACTTGAGCCGGCTTTCCTTTGATCAAAGTTTCCTGATTGAAAACCTTTAACTTCGGTCTTCTTTCTAGAGCGATCGTTTCCGACATAGAATTTGTGCGTTTCGGCAACTGGATTATGCAACCGATGCAACGCTCTGAGTTGCCAAGCGGATTCCGCGCAACCATTGCTCGATCATAACCAAGCTAAACAGAAGCTTGTGGTTATCTTGCCTCCCTGATCTGTGCTCGCTTAGGAGCTTTCGCACCGGCTCAGGGTTGAGCAGATCGAACATAAGAGAGCTTTGATCCAGGAGCATTTCTGGAAGCTGGCCTTGCACCGAGGAGTGTAACCATCCATCCACCACATTAACGGCGAAGCCGCGCTTCTTGCGTTTGAGGATGCGCGCCGGCAGGTAACTCTGGCAGACCTGCCGATGTAGCCACTTGCGAGTGCCGCGCCGGATTTTGAAACTCGCGCTGAGTCGCTGGACATACTCCACCACAGTGCGATCGAGGTAAGGCACGCGCACTTCCAGGCTGTGCGCCATGGATAGCTTGTCCGCATACATGAGCAACTCATCTGGGAGTGATGACCGAATCTCAAGCAGTTGAAAGCCACCGAGCTCATCGGTATGCGCCATTTCCGGGGTCAGCGCGCGCCAATACTCGACCAACTCATGGCCTTGTCTCTCGGGAAGAACGTCATCGCGGAAAAGTCCGTCAATGGTCTCCGCCGGCGCCAACGAGAAAACGCTCTGGTAACGCTTCAGCCGGTCGTCGATGCCAAGCGAATTAACGCCGCGCTTCAATGTTTCATTGCGAGGCAACCCATTGACAGCGAAACCAACCATCGAGCGGAGTCCCGTCGGCAGTCCGCGCCACCAACTTCCGTAATGAACGCCCAAATGCCGCTTGTAGCCCCCAAACAATTCGTCCGGTCCTTGCCCGATGAGGGCTACTTTGACGTCCTGCCTGGCGCGCTGCGAGACAAAGTACATTGGAACAATAGAAGAAGCCGCGATGGGTTCTTCCAGACATTCCACGATTTCTGGCAGAGACCTTTCGAACTCGGCTCGGTCGAGCTGCACCGCAATATGTCGGGCGCCTAAAACGGAAGCGGTCTCGGCTGCATCAGCTAGCTCATCATCTTCGAACGTCTCGCCATAACCTATCGTATATGCCGGCCACGGACCGCCTTGTTCATTCATAAGTGCAAGCAGCAGACCCGAATCAAGGCCGCCGCTAAGAAGAATTCCCACCGGGACGTCGCTCAGCAGATGCCGTCGAACAGCAGCCTTATACAACTCCAACAGTTCTTCTGTGGCTTCTTTGTCTGTTTTCGGACTTGAAAAAGGAATCGGCGTGTAGTCGTACCAACGTTCTTCCCTGCATTTCCTTCCCTCGACTACCAGCATCGTACCCGGCGCGAGTTTCCGGACATCTCGAAAGATCGTCAAAGGAGATGGCGTGTAACGGAATCGCAGAAACAAGTTTAACGCGACCGGGTTCACTTCCGGTTTAGAATCTTGCGCGGCCAGAACCGCGCGGATTTCCGATCCAAAAGTTAACTGACCGTTTGCGATCCGGTAATAGATCAGTTTGATCCCCATGGCATCCCGGGCCACGACCAGGCGCTCTTTTTTTACGTCCCAGATCGCCAGTCCAAACATGCCGTTGAGATGATTAAGAACTTCCGTGCCCCATTCCTTGTACCCGTGAATGATTACCTCGGTATCGGAGCGTGTGCGGAAGGAATGACCGCGTTTTTCGAGCTCAGCGCGCAGTTCTTTGAAATTGTAAATCTCGCCGTTAAGAACGACCCACACTGACTCCTCGGCATCAGACATCGGCTGATGACCTCCCGCCAGATCGATGATGGAAAGTCGTCGGAAGCCAAGCCCTACCGCACCGGAAATAAAGTAGCCTTCGTCATCGGGACCACGGTGGACCATTGTTTGGGTCATTCGCCGAATCGTGTCCGGTTCGACCGGCTCGTTCCGGATGAAGTTAAACTGGCCGCAAATGCCGCACATTTTTTATTAAACCTGATGACCGAAGACCGAGGACTGAGGACAGAAGGCTAGCTTCTCTGGTGGCAGAACTTTTCGGGCTTTGCCATCATGGTTCCGAGCATTTGACCAATCCGTGTGCATTTCCCTAGCAAGATCTTTTGTTCTTTTTCCGAGACATAATTACAAGCTGTCGCTGTGTCCAACCAATGCTGTGTTTCAGCTTGTTCTCCATCTGCATCTGTTAGCTTGCTTATGAAATGGGCTACATAGCGGCGCTTTTGCCAGGCTTCAGCAAGGTTGGCACCGATTGACCTTGATGCTCGTCGGATTTGATCAGTCAAAGCATAGCGCTCTTCTGCTGGGAACCGCTTAGAGGTTTCGAAGATTTCCTGTTGAGCTTCAAATACCAGTTTATATACCCGCAAATCCTTAAAGCTCGATATCTTCTCGCTCATTTTCATTTCCTTTCTGCCGCAACTTCTGTCCTCGGTCGTCTGTCCTCTGACTCTCTCCTATCAGAGGAGCGCACCAAATTGGCGGACGTGACGCCGGACAAGATTAATGGAACGAACTGAAGGGCAGGCCGGCGCCGTTATTGTAAAGTTGTTGCACTTCGGAAATAGTTAGGTCACCTCTGCCTATCCAGATAGCGACCTCATCTATCTCTCCGAACCATGGGTTCCCTCCATTTTCCGAGCCTAAAACGAACTTAGACCCTCCACCGTTAAACACGGGACCAGCAAAGCTGGTCGTAACATAAGGTTCGCCATTTACGGAAATCTTAATGTTTGTTCCATCCCAACCAACTGCCACAAAATACCAGCTATTGGTACTAGTTAGAGCTGTCGTCGAATCAATGGTAGTAGCTGTGTTCCCGGTTGCGCTCACGGAAAATCTAACCTTATGGGTGCTGATGTTAAACCATACAAGCCATTCCGCATAGGGAAGGGTAAACCGGCCGAGGAACGATGCGTCGTATGAATATGTCAAAGTTGCGGCCTTGGTCCAGAATGTGGCAAAGAAATGGTTAGCCCCCGGCGCGAAATCGGTAAAAGATTCGCGAAAGAGGCATGCACTCCCGGGGAAATACCGAGACGTATTGATAACACCGGCTGCGCTTCCTACAATGCCGCCTGATTCTCCGAGGGTTCTGCCGTTCGCCGCGTCGATAGCAGTGCTGTTGCTGGCTTCATCCAGCTTGTAATAGGCGTAGAGGTCGGTAAGGAACGTATTTGTCGGTGTTGGAGTTGGAGTAGGAGCAGGTGTTGGAGTTGGAGTAGGAGCGGGGGTTGGAGTTGGTGTAGGAGTTGGGGTATGATGCCGATTTGGATTGTCTGCCGCAAAGGTAGGTAGTTGCGCTTGCGCTGGCGTCGAAAGCACCAAGCATGGGAGCACAAGGGCGATGAGAATTGAGCGCATCAAATTGGCGGACGTGACGCCGGACAAGATTACTGGAACGAACTGAAGGGCAAGCCGGCGCCGTTATTGTAAAGTTGTTGCACTTCGGAAATAGTTAGGTCACCTCTGCCTATCCAGATAGCGACCTCATCTATCTCTCCGAACCATGGATTTGATCCACTTTCCGAGCCTAGGCAGAACTTCGAGCGACTGCCATTAAACACGGGACCAGCAAAGCTGGCCGTGACATAAGGTTCACCATTTACCGAAATCTTAATGTTTGTTCCATCCCAACCAACTGCCACAAAATACCAGCTAGTGGTATTAGTTAGAGCTGTCGTCGAATCGATGGTAGTAGCTGTGTTCCCGGTTGCGCTCACGGAAAATCTAACCTTATGGGTGCTGATGTTAAACCATACAAGCCATTCCGCATAGGGAAGACTAAACCGACCGAGGAACGATGCATCATATGAATATGTTAAAGTTGCGGCCTTGGTCCAGAATGTGGCAAAAAAATGGTTAGCCCCCGGCGCGAAATCGGTCAAAGATTCGCGAAAGAGGCATGCACTCCCGGGGAAATATCGCGACGTATTGATAACACCGGCTGCGCTTCCTACAATGCCGCCTGATTCTCCGAGGGTTCTCCCGTGCGCCGCATCGATGGCAGTGCTGTTGCTGGCTTCATCCAGCTTGTAATAAGAGTAGAGGCCAGTGAGGAATGTGTTATTTGTCGTCGAGATTGTCTTAGTGGTCGAAACCGGTTGCGACTGCTGATTCAGAATTACTTTTTGAACCCATGTCCCAGAGCTTTTATCAAAAATAGTCAATCGATTAGCTTTGGTTGTGATCGTATTGCCGTCTAAGGTCAGTGTTATGTCACTGCCGATGGTATTTTGAAGGTAGGCTATGTTAGCGCCGCCAGAACTAAGCGAACCGCTTGGGTTGTCTGCCGTAAAGATATTAGGTAGTTGTGCTTGCGCTGGCGGCGAAAGCGCAAACCACGGGAGCACAAGCGAGATGAGAAGGAAACTGCGTCGCAAAAGCGAACTGCTAATAGAATATCTTACTGGAGGAGTCGTGGGGTCCAACTTAATCGGCTGATACATACAGGACCTCGTTCTTTCAGATGGTGGTTTATCCTACGATCAACGATGGCGCAAATGGATCGGAAATCTGGCCGTTCGTCAATATAAAAATTATAAATGTTGCGACCTTGCAAGGTTCAGTTCAGCGATTTTCTTCTCGCTCATTTTCATTTCCTTTCTGTCGCAACTTCTATCTTCCACCCTGGGTCCTCTGTCATCTGAATGCGTTTCACGGAGATAGAACGCGAGACTCCGAAACATTTGCGACTGACCCCAGCGATGCATCGGGACGTTGTCCCAACCCAGATGCAAGCGCCGGGAGCGAAAGGAACCGTCTGGCTTGATCCAATCCCTCAGAATTCCTTTAACGACGGTTTCAAGCGTAGTTTCTAGCTGCGGAAAACGATCTCGAAGCAGCAAGCACACGTTGATGCACTCGGCGCAATCGTAAAGCTCGCGCTTGTAAACGGTCAGGCGGGGAGCTCGTGAGAACGGCTTCGGCAGACCATCCGTGTCGAAGAGATTATTCAAATAGTAACTCACCCCTTTGCGCAATGCCTCAAGCGTTGCCGCATGGCCAGTGAGAGCTTGGATCTTGGCCAGCGCTTTCATGACGAAACACGTGTGGAAATGGTCAACAAAATCACGCACTCCATCGGCAGCATAAAACCACGAACCATCGGCGTTCTGATTCTCCAAGACGAAATTCAGATTTCGTTCAGCGATTGGCCAATACTCGTCTTTCGACAAGACCTTGGAAGCGCTGGTCAGCAAGAAGGCCCGGTAGGCAGCGGCGTTGATGACTCCCCCGCCATCGAATGGAGTATAGGAACAACTGCTAGCCGTCTCCGATGTCCGGAAATCCTTGATATCGCTCGCGGCGTGGCGCGCAATCGACGCCAGGATTTGTCTCCGTTCCACCTGGGCGTTGGACGTTGGGCGTTGGACGTTGGGCGTTGAGCGTTCAGATTTTTTCTGTTCGAAAATTTCGTAAACTTGCAGGAAAGCTTCGTAAACGTAGGGCGTCGTGGTGATCAACGGCGTCTGTTCTTTGAGAACACCGTTACGCGTAACCCAATCAAAGGGATAGCCCCAGCAATATTCTTGGAAGCCGCGGCATCGCGATCTTTTGAGCTCGGTTAGAAAATGGACCGCGTTTTCTAGGTGCGAAAAATCTCCGGTCGCCTCGTAAAGGAAAGCAAAACCCATCGCGTAATGGGCATCTGCAATTGCGAATCGAACGGGATGATGAAATAATCGTCGCGCGGAAGGGAGGAACGCCTCAAAAAAAATCATGGGGGCCACCGCGGCCGTGCCTAAAAGCCGGTTCCGGTAATAAAGCGATTTGGCTCGTCTGCCGACAAGACCGGCAAAGAAGCTCTGGTGGTCCCACGACGTTTCCCCGTAAGCATCCAGCCATACGGTGAAATCGGTCACAACCCGAGATACCCTGTCCGTAGGTTGATTAGCCGTGTTCACCAAATGCATTTGAAAGAGAGGGCAGCCTCCGACCCATAGGGCGTACGCCCCGTTGGGAGGAGAGAGAGACGTTTACGGTGAGTGCCTCGGCTTTGTTGCTAAATGAAAGCTGTCAATCTTCTTGAACCTTAGAAGAGCGCGAAAGATGGCTCTTAATTTCTTCATCTGTTCGCGGCGGTGAAACCGCATCAACTCACGTGATATTGGCCGTTCAATGCGCTGTATGGCTGCCCAGGAGTAACCGGCCAGCAAAGCCAGGCCGTCGATGAGAAACGGTCGCTTTGCCGCCCGGTACGCTACACGGAAAAGTTGCCACAGAAGAGAGCCGCCTAAATAGTAATCCTTTTCCCCGTAGGAAAAGCTTGCTGCCACCGTACTTCTTCCGGCTGTGCCGAGCGTACGATAATGATGAAACCGTTTTTCGGGAAACGACCGCGTTTTCCAGCCTTTCATGCGAGCAGTTGTGACCGCGATCCAGTCGATTCCTCCGGCTGGGTTGGGGGCATAACCACCGATCTCCTGAAAGCACTGGCGCCGGAAAAGCTGGCATCCGCCAGCAACATGATTCTTACCCTCAAAGCTGTCCCTTGCTGAGTCATAACCGCCCTCCTCAGTAAAAGGAGTTCCGGCAACGCCAAGTTTGGGATCTTTGGAAAAGTTTCGTATCAGAAACTCGAGGTAATCGGGCTCAAATGAAAGGTCCGCGTCGAGATTCCCGATCACTTCAAACGGAAGCGATTGAACCCGCTCCAATCCCGTGTTAAAGGCATGAACCTTGGCAGCGAAGCTGCGATCCAGGCGCTGCGGACGCTGCACCAATTGGATCCACGGAAACCGTTTCGCATAACCCTCCACGATTTCCGCCGTGCGATCTGTTGAACCGTCGTCAACGATGACCCATCGTTCAGGCGGTACTGTCTGTCCCGCCATCGAGTCCAGCGCCTTTTCAATGAAAGCTGCCTCGTTGTGCGCAGGAGTAATGAGAACGTACTTCATTCGCTTTGCGAAAGTGACGAGTGATTGGTGACGAGTGACGAGTGAGCCAATGGCCGTCCTCCGTCCTCTGTCGTCTGTCCTCCGTCATCTGTCTTCCGACCCGGGTAAATTTGAGCGAAGACTTCGTCCATGATTCGAGCGGTTAAAATGATTTCCCGATATGGAATTGGAGGCGGGCTCCCCGTGCGGATGCTATTATAGAAACGTTCGATCAGTTCTTTCATCCCGAAATCCTGATAGAGTCGCCTGCGAAAAAAATCGATTACATTGAGGCGCGCATTTCTAAGGTGCTCACGCGCCGCCTGGAGCGGCGGAACGAAATAGGTGAGATAGCTCTTGTAGGGGCGACTTTCGTTTCGGATTAGACTTCCAGTTATAATATCGGCGGTCATTGAATTTGCCGGACCGTAAATGCGCAATTGGTTAAGCCCTTTGATTTGAGTCGAAAAACAGAAGAACGCAGTAGTACCGGTCTTATCTCGAATCAAAACTCTTAATTCATCCAGAACTTCTTCTCCAACAAGGCTTCGGAGCCGCGGGCTCTGACCGGCTATGGCAACAATTTGCGTGAGCTCGTCATCGAGGAACTCGGCCAGTTTGGCGATACCGTGACTGATAATATTGTGAAATAGTTGCCCGGGCAACTGCCTCACCCAATGCGAGCGATTTCCAAGGACCGGTCCCACGTAACTTATGTCTCCCAGATCATACGACCAATAGCTTTCCAAGTGAGTGGGCTTCCCGCCAAGAAATCCCTCCCTCGTGAGCCGACGCATTTCAAGCATCTCGAGCGTGAATAGGTAATTATGCCCTACAGTTATTTTCAAACCGTGACTTTCAGCCAGCTCGATCAGTGATTCTGCTTCTTCCGCTGTGACCGTGAAAGGTTTTTCTAGATAAACATGACTCCCCAACCCGAGACACTCTTTGGCAAGTGGGAAATGACTCTGTGGCGGAGTCGTAATGTGGACGACGTCGGGCCTAACGGCTTGCAGCATCTCTTCCAAATTGGAAAAGCATTCGGAAATGCCCAAGCGCTCCCCCAGTTGTTTGGCCATCAGCGATTCCCGATCGCAGAGGGCCACAATCCGACAATCCGGAATCCTGTGAATGGCCTGGACATGCTGATCGGCAACTTTGCCGCAGCCGACTATCGCTACGCGAAGGAGTTCTGGCGTTGGCCTTCTATGCTCTGTCATCCGTTCTCTATCCTCCGTCCTCTGACCTCTGACTTCCGACCTCCGCCTGCCACCGCCGTAGCCTTGGCGAAGGCGGGTCATCCCCTGTTTTCCTCAAATTGAGCCAAGAACGATGCCATAGCATCTTCCATGTTCACCTTCGGTTTCCAGCCCAGCCGGTCATGAAGCTTTTGATTAGAGTAGCGGTTTCCTTTCCACTCGGCAGCGCAGCGGCGGCCATTGAAAACGGGCGGAAGCTGACCCTTCGACCAGTTCGAGTATTTCTCCCAAAGGAGACTTAGCGCGTAAGCGACAGAATACGGAATCCGGACGGAAAATCGCCTGTCCTTCTTCTTGTATTCTCTTAGAAATTGTCCGCTGGTGAGAAGGTCGTCATCTACAACATTGAAAACCTCTCCGTCGACACCGGCCTTGAGACCAGCGAGGACAATGGCCTCCGCACAGTTATCGACAAAGGCTAGCGGCAGGAGATGTGATCCGTCTACCTGGATAAAAAATCCGAAGGTATTAATCCCGACGCGGCCGTTTAGCTCTGTCTTACCTGGTCCGAAGACATATCCCGGACGGAGAATGACATAAGGCAGCTTATATTTCTCGCCATACTCTCTGACCAATTCCTCCTGTTTGAGTTTTCCAAAGCCATAAGCATCAAATCGTTTTTGAGGTGCGTCCTCTAATGGACAGTTCTCATCCAAGAGCGCGCCGCGTCTCAGGCCCAAGTTCGAATAGACGGCAAACGAACTGATATTCACAAAGCGCTTGGTCTTTCCGAACTGGAGAAACGCATCCATCAAGTTACGAGTAGCCAGTGCCGAATTCATAAATGCGCCGGCAAATGATTTTTCCATGCCGGCGGCGAGATGATAAATGATTGAAACGCCTTCGGCTGCCTTTCGGCAATCATCGCGGGAAAGGAGATCGCCTGTAACTAAGTCCACATTTTTTCCCGCAGGGAACTGGCCGAGCACCTGTCTTAAGCGCTCTACACGGCTAGAAGGTCGAACAAAGCAGCGGAGATTGGCAAAGCCGTATTCGAGAAGCTTCTCGACTACTTTAGCCCCGATAAAACCGTTGGATCCGGTGACCAGAATGTGATCACCCGGGGTAACGATGTACGCCAAATTCACTGCGGAATGTGACGAAAGCGCGCAGTACGATCCAACAAAATCTTATTGACCCACTGCGTACTTCGACAGGAGAAGCCTAAGGAACAGTTCTAAGGTTCGTCGGCGGAGCTGGCGCACCGGTTACCAAGGGATGTGGATAGGTGTAGGGCGTGTAACCTGGCATCGGCGTATCGTTGAAGTAGTCACGCCCAGAAATTAGTGGCGGAGTCCCGCCGACAGGGCTTGGCGTGCCACCGTGGATGGTATTATTCCAAGAATAGACGGGTTCCAGGGCCTGGTGCGGCCACGCCGCGTTGCCGGTGGCGGAGTTGACTGGTGTCGTGCCGGTGATCAAATCGCCCGCGCCCCGGCCGGGTTGATCCAAAAGAATTGCAACCTTATAAATGGTATATCCATCTCCGGTGTTGAATGTAACTGTGCGGTTAAGTTGATCGCCCGGTGCAAGTGTCAAGGTATTGCTACTGTTTCCCGTTATAAGAGCACTCCAATGCGAGCCATCAGCGTTCACCACGCTCGACACAGCTTTATAAAACCCGGAACTACCCGCAACCCATTGATTGTTAGTCCAGCTTTTTGTCGAATCTACCAAAGCTGAACTGCTACTTGCTCCGGTCTGTGTCCCGCTGGCATACGCGCCGTGAGGATCGTTTGAGTCCCAGGGATTATTTCCAGCCTGAGTCCAAGGCTGACCAAAGTTTGAGAAAGCTCGGTACGGCTGAAGGAAGATAAGCCCGTTAAGAAGACCTGTGCCAGCATTGTCGTGGATGACTGCGGTGCCGCTTCTTATTTGGCCGGAGGGCCAATTAAACGTGAAATTCAAAATATTGTTGTATATCTCCAGCGCCCGGCAGCCCCTCGGACGCTGCGCTTCCGTGCCGTGACATGCTATCATTGCGTTGTTGAAAAAGTTGTGCCGAATGACTGCTCGGCCGCCAGATTTGGCGTCAAAACCTGAGCCGACTCCATTCGCGTAGCCCGTTAGGTTAGTGAAGCAGTTGTCCTCTATAAAAACGAATTTATTAGAACCAAAAAATGGGGGATCAGCCCACGAACCGTCGCCGTTGCTGTTCGAACCGCCGCCCCACATATCATGATGGACTTCCACGCTGAAGGGTCTTCCATACATTATGCAGTGATCGATCACTCCATAGACCCAGCCGCCAGGAAGAAGATCAACGTTCCGGTTGAGGTTATCAAAATGACAGTGGTCGATCCTGAATGATCCGGTGCCGGAAGCCCCTGGACACGTTCCTCCGAGATACACGCCATAGGCGTTTACGAGCGTGCCAGCGCCAGATCTGAAAGTAAACCCGCTCATTCGAAAGACCTGGTTTGGACTCAAGCTTATGTTTATGAGTTGGGGGGGAGTTACTAGCGCATTGGTCATGTCGTCCAAAATGATTGTTTGATCGTTGGCCGTGCCAAGCGCTGTGCTCGTGTCCATCGTGGACGCTCCTTGCAGAGTTATTCCTTTCGTAATCGTCAACCCCAATGTCCAGTGCGCCGTGCCCGCGGGGACAACTACCGTATCTCCATCTACAGCGGAAGCTATTGCCGTTGCTACATCAATGAGAGAAGGGCTGTTCGCCGTAATAGTGGCGGCGGCCTGTACCGAGTCAGCAATGGCTAGAAACAGCGTGACGAAAAGCGACAATATAACTGAGTTCCGACCAAACAAGAACCAACCCGCCAGTGAGGAGTGCCGCCCTTTCGAGTGAGCTAAGTCAGATAATCCAAGCATGAGGTCTTCCGGGTGATTATAATTATCAGACGGTCTCAAATAGCTAGATTCGTGCCGGCGAGCAGGAATCCCAAAGTCGAGCCGCCCCACCTTTCTCGCTTTCAAATCCCCTCAGAACCTTCTTTGAACTCCGTATAAGCCAATTCCCTCTCCTCTTCAAACCCCTCAAAGGCAAATGGTTGTGCAGGCCCGAGTTGAGATCGCGGATAGTCCACAGCGATGATATAAAAAACAAACCAGACAGGGTGAAGCGTTTTGAAACCCGATTCCGTCCAGTTGTAAACGATAACTGCTGCAAGAAATCCTAGCTCAAACCGGCCCCATTCAAAATTTCGCCAAAGTTCCCGCCGTATTTTCCAGAATGTCGTCATAATCAGCCCGATCAGGAGAAACAGCCCTACTAACCCCATATTCAAATAGGTTTCCAAATAGCCGTTATGAGCCTCGTTAGCACGCCACCGATATAGCTCTTCAAATTTGCGCATCCTTTCTCCCAGCCAGAAACTTTCAAATCCGGTTCCGAAAAGCAGATTGGTATGGAATCCGAAGAGCTGCTGCCAGAGTTCTGTTCTTCCTGTTAACGTGGGATCTCTGCCCACCGCCGCGACAAAATATCTGGAAATCCCAAATGCGATTTCCGCCACGGCAAAGAGAACTATTCCCGCCAGGATATATGTCCCGACCAAATTCTTGTTCACAAAAGGTCGGCCGAGCAGCAACACTAACGTCACGCCGACCAGCAAGGAAATAATAGAGGTTGAGCTGTGCGCCATCGAGAGCAGCCACCAAATCATATAAATGAAAGCCGCAATGAGAAGCAGCTCGTTCCGCCTAGCATTGCTCTTTGGCTGACGCCAAGTATTCAGCCAATGCCAGAAGAAAAACAAACCCAATATCAGGCAATCTGCACCCAGCATGTTTTTGCCGACGGCGATACCATTGTTCATTGGCGTACCTTCCCATACGTCGAAGGACCGCCCCCACTCCGGATAGTATTTGATAAACAGAATCGAGACGGGTAAGACCAAATAGGCACATCTTTTCATCAATCTTTTCAGCGCTTCCTCAGGATCTGGTTCCGTAAAGAGGATGAGCACCATGATGGGATGGCCGAGAACTTTAATCCAGCGCTTGAAAGCCACGAGAGGAAAATCCGACCAAGCGATGGAGATGAAACAATAGAGCAAGAAAACGACGAGCCATCCGTTGTTTCTAGCGAATTCCGAGAGTTGAACTTGCCGCTTATTGAGCACATAAATGCCGGATGCAATCAACGCGAAATAAAAACACGCATCCAGCGGGCTTCCTTCTTCCACCGAAATGCCGCCTAGTGAAAAACCGAAAATGCTCAGCCATTCGGAGAGGGATCTCGAGCAGGTGAGGAACATCCATAGAAGGGGGAGCCAAAGCGCACCGGTTACATTCGGCTCTTCGCGGATGTCCCGCCTGAAAAGGAAGAGAATGAACGCGACTGTTAGGAACAGTGCGACGATGGGAGGGAGGTGCATGGGCTTATGTCAGAGGTTCGCCACGGCGAATCCGTCCCCGCCGAGGCGGGGCGGATCAGAAAACACCCGCCTACGCTCGAAGCTGCGGCGTGGCAAGGAGGGCCCGGCAGGGCGGGCAGAATCAAACCAAAGCATAACTACCGGTCTCAAGGCGCTCCAGCATGGTCAGGAAGTCGTCACTCATTAAGTAGTCCGATTCCGTTTGAACCACAGGATGAGTCATTAATTCAACCTTGTTCGACTTTGCTAACGCCCAAACACGCTCCAACTTTTTCTCCCGAATGCACTGCGTCAGATCAAAGAAATAATCCGGAAGGCGATATCTCCGAGCTAGCCAACGATCGACCAACCCTCGGTAGGTCCGGTTCAACAGGCTCTTTTCGCCCGGCCAGAACGAAAAATTCCGGCGCATTTTCATGCCGGCTGGGATCATATTCGTCAGAAGCATGTTGGCGCAAAGGTGCATGTGGTGATGTCCGTCGATATGTGACGGCGGTCTGCCAAATAAACGCACGAACTCCTCAGACTGTGCTCGGTACGAATAGGCGAATTCTGTCCGCAGCAGCGGATTATACAGAAGCTGTGCATACTTGTTCCGAGTTAGATAGCGAACAGTCCTTCCATGATGATGGTCCAGTTCGGCGGGATGGTTCTTTCCCGTGAAGGGCTCGGCAAAGTTAAGATGCAATCCAACATCCAATTCGTTTTCTCGTGCCAGCTCGGCGGCGCGCTCGGAATCCGCCATAAAAACCATCGCGCTAACCGATGTGATTCTTCCTCCCTGATGACATCTTAGTGCAGCATCGGTCTCTGCGGCTGAGCGCCCAAAATCGTCAGCGTTGATGATCAGCATTCGATTCCAGCCATCCCTCCGCACCAAGATTCTTTTGTTTAAGCGTGTTCGACTGCACGATGGCCTGCAAAAGACCTGAAGGAAACGTTTGCAGCAGGATATCGATATTGGGCATCACGCAGTGGCCGCCAATCACGCCCGGGAGATATTTCACCGGCGGAAAGAACTTAATTTCATCGTAGAACGATACGACTTCGTCGTAATTGATGCCGAGTTTTACACAATAGCGTTCGATCTCCTGGGCCCATGCGATGATCAACCCGAAATAGGTGGTTTCAGTTAGCTTGGCAATTTCCGTGGCTTCCGGAGATCCAAGCAGCTTCGTTTTCATCCCTAACCCCTCGAAATGTTCCACCGCGCGCTCTCCTGACTGCTGGTCAAGTGCTCCGACAAATTTTGCATAATGGAGCATCTCCGCCTGCATCCGGATGTGCTTCCCTCGAACGGGGCTGTTTACGACAGCGGTTCCGGATTCAACCGCAATGGTGCGGGTGGTCCCAGGAGCTACCGTGCTATTGATTATGCTAAGAGCAGGTCGATACCGGTGAATGTATTCTACCACCTGTCCAACGAACTTGTCGCTCTGGAATGGGAAGCAGATATGCATAACATCGCATCGGGACACCGATGCGGGCAGATTGATATCTACGCCGAAGGTTTGATGCTTGCTCTTAACAATCTCCATCAATGCTTTGCCGACCTCCCCGAGACCGACGACAATCACAATTTGCTTCATGGCTCGGGCGGTCGGACGACGAAAGACAGAGATCAACCACCTATATCCCGCCGTCGCCGAACTACGGCGTGGCAAGGAGGACGGAGGATGGACGGCGCGCAAAAAACGTCTGAATTTGATCGACCACGAACTCAATTATCTCATCGGTGATCTCTGGATAAATGGGTAGCGACAGAATGCGAGATTGGTTGGCGTGAGCCACGGAAAAATCTTCCGGAGCGTAGCCGAGATAGGCGTAGGCAGGATAAAAAGGTAACGCTTTCGGATAGTTTAGGACCGTGACGATGCCAGCATTGGTAAGATGCTGCCTTAGCGCATCGCGCTTTTCCGTCCGAATGACGTAAAGATGGTAAACGTGGTCCCGATCAGGTGCGACCTTGGGTGTAACGACGTCGCCTACCTCGCGAAGAAGCTCATCGTACCGGGCAGCGGCACGGCGCCGCGCCTCTGTCCAAGCCGGCAAGCGGGGCAACTTTACGTTTAGAATTGCCGCTTGCAGGCCGTCCATCCGGCTGCAAATGCCTTCCATCACGTGCTCCCCTTTGCCACCGTGACGCGCGAATGCCGCTGCCCACTCGGCCAGATGATCGTCGTTCGTAACAACGCATCCAGCATCACCATAAGCGCCCAGATTTTTGCCGGGGTAGAAAGAAAAGGTTGCCGCGTTACCAAATGTTCCTACGACCTGGCCCTTGTACTTAGCGGTGTGCGCCTGGGCGGAATCTTCGATGACCCAGAGATTGTGCTTTCGAGCGATGGTCATGATGGGATCCATGTCCGCGGATTGGCCATAAAGATGAACCGGGATGATGCCAACCGTCGCTGAAGTTATCTTGGCCTCAATCAAGGCCGGATCGATGGTGAAAGTTTCGTTCTCGGTGTCGCAGAAGACGACGCGACCGCCAGCCTGGGTAATCGTCTCCGAAGTGGAAATCCAGGAATGCGCAGTAGTAATTATTTCGTCGCCGGGCTTCACACCCAGCGCGCGCATCGCGATGTAGAGCGCGTCCGTACCATTGGCACAGGAGACGCAACGCTTAACACCCAGAGTCTTTGCCCACTCTTTTTCAAATCGCTCGACATGCCGTCCGCGAATGAAGGCCGATTCGGCGATCACCTCGGCAATGGCCGCGTCAATTTCTGATTTGATGCTCAGGTACTGGGCATGCAGATCAACGAAGGGAACGTTCATGGGAACCGAAGACAAGTTAATAGTTATTGGTTAATAGTTAATGGAGAGGAGAACTGATAACAAATAGCTGAGGCAGTCACAGCCGCCGCAGCAGCCGAGCAGGGTTACCAACGTAGATACCGGGGGTGCTAATGTCCTTGGTCACAACCGCGCCCGCCCCAATTACCACGTTGTCGCAAATTGTAACAGGAAGCAAGGTGGCGTTGGTGCCAATACTTACATGGTTACCAAGTTTTGTTGGTCGCCACAGGTCTTGGTTTCCGCCGGCAGGCCCGCCGTTAGCAAAAAGATCGTTAATAAACATCGCGCCGTGAGAAATGAAGCAATCATCGCCAATCGATACGAGCTCGCAGATAAATGCGTGGGACTGAATTCGGCAGCGTCTGCCGATCGTTGCTCCTTTTTGTATCTCGACAAACGGCCCGACGAAAGTTCCATCTCCAATACTGCACCCATAGAGGTTGACCGGCTGCACCAGCGTGACGTTCTCGCCGAACTTAACATCGACGACTCCAACCTTCCGAAGTTCAGGAGTGCCCACAACGTTTGTGCAGTCACTGCCCGTTCAAGCCAAAAGGACGCGCCCGCTCAAGGATCGAGACCACCGTCCGCGCATGGCTCAGGCCAGTGATAGGCGCTTCCGAATTGAGAATGCAGTCGCAAAAATGCTCGGCCTCGACTCGGAGCGGCTCAGTGAATTTAACTTCGGGGTAGAGAATGTCCCCGCTGCGATAGTTAAATTGCAATCGCTGCGGATGATCGAAATCCATATTTTCACCAAGGATCGCTTTCCGATCGATACCTTTGTCGTAGATGGCGATCTTGTTCTCGGCTATGTCATCGTAAACTACCATCTTGCGCGACCCAACGATGATCATCTTTCGAACCTTTTGCGGGTCGAGCCAGCTGACATGGATGTTGGCAATAATCTTTCCAGGATACTCGAGGTTAAGAAAGACAACATCGTCGATTCCCTCCTGCATGTAGGCCATACCCTGTCTGGAGACTGAAAGCGGCTCAGGATTTCCAAGCCAGAATTGAATGATGCTGATGTCGTGCGGCGCGAAGTTCCAAAGCGCATCGATATCGGCACGGATCCGGCCCAAGTTGAGACGCTGGCTATAAATGTAGCGAATTTCTCCCAACTCACCCGCGTCGATGAGCTGTTTCACATATCGGACGGCAGCGTTGTAAATGAAAGTGTGCCCGGCCATGACGACGAGGCTTTGTTCAGCGGCATATTTGCTCAGTTCATCCACTTCACTGGCTTTTGTGGCCAACGGCTTCTCGACAAAGACATGCTTGCCGGCTTCGAGCACCCGTTTCGCCAAACTGAAGTGAGTTTCAGCCGGAGTTGCAATGACTACTGCATCGATTTCGGGATCATCTAAAACGGCGTCGCACGATTCAACCGGCCGGGTTTGCGGGAAGTTTCTCTCGACAAAGGCGCGCCGGTCTGCGCTCTTATCCACGACATATTTCACCGAGCAGTTCGGCAATACCGAGAAGTTCCGCAGAAGGTTCGGTCCCCAGTATCCGCAGCCGAATTGTGCTAGAACCAATACCTTATTCATAATCAACCCAACCTAACACTAGAGCGCGATCTCAACTTCTTCAGAGCGATTCAAAGTTATCTCGGCAAATTGGTCCCGAGACTCCTCGTGTCCGGAAAAATGCGTTTCCTTTGCCAAAGGCTTGTTAACTCTGATTCTTAACCCCGGCAAATCTTCGTGACTATCATCCATCGAAACCTTCACGCGCATCGTCTCCCCAGCGCGAGCGACATTCTCAATTACAGCAGACCGGCGTTTCCTGAACCACGAGACGGCCTGAGCGCTCGTCGGGAACCAGGCTCCTGTTTTCTTTAAATCGTCCAATAAGTTCCTGTACACGTCGCCCCACAATCTTTCGGGCGCAATGCTCCGGTCATGCCAGTTGATCGTTAACGCGCCGCCAAAGCGAAGCGCATTGTCTATCGAATCGCCGACCACGCTTTCGCTTTGTCTCGGGGACAAATTCATGTGCGCCGGATAGAACAACGCCGTGTCCATGATGTGCATTGGCAACTCCAGCATACGCGCCGCGGCGAGCGGTTTGAAGGCCTGCGTCGTTCCAGCACGGTAACCGGCCGTCTCATTATAACCAACCGTTGAATCGTAAGAAAATCCCGCCTCTTCCAGTTTAATCGGGGAGTTTTGATCAAAGAAAAGCCAGTGCATGCGCACTCCAATTTCGGATTCGCCGGTTAGACGCTCGATGGTCTCGAGCTCGGTTCGGCCCTTGACGGCGTCACGCCACGCCTCAATTCCATGGAGAGCGATCTCCCGACGCGCGGAGATGAGTCGCCGGATCTGGCCTGCAATTTCCGCAACGTCGTAGCGCGCCGCCCGCCTCGCCGACGCAGGTCCGTCGGCGTTCCGCCCAGGATCTCCCTTCTTTGGTATGACAAAAAACGTGGAATTAAGACCTTCTTCAAGGTCAACGTATCGGTCGAATTGATTCCAAAAATCCTTAGCCAGGCCCAAGTGGACAAAAGGCAGAGAAAAAGCTGCCATCCAGTTGGCAGCTAAATACCTGGCCGATCGCCGACCCGCGCAAAAATTGATTAGCGAACCAATGGTGGCCCGGTAGAGGAATCCGAACATGGTGTGATCGCACTTGTGATTTCGAATTCCAACGTGATCAACGTCATGGGTCAGGCAAACAATGAAACTATAGCCCGCCGGGATCGGCGGGATTTCAATGAGCGGGATCGAGTGACTAACAATTAGATCGCGGACAACCGCGATATGTATTTCCAGCGTGGGAATTCGTGCGTGGGCCAAGGGCTGGCCCCGCGTCAGTAAATGACGGATCTCCTGGAGTAGATCAAAGCCGATGCGCACGAGCGTCTGTCCTGGCGAGGCAATTTCCAGTCCTGCCGGTTCATGGGTAGGTTCGTGCACGAAGGCGCCGACTCCTGCGCCCTTAAACGTGAGGCAGTCTCGATAGACCGGGATTCGATCTCCTTTATACGATAAGACTGTGTTCGAGAATTGCGAAAGTATTTCAATTCCATTTTCTTGATCAAAGGCCTTTTGATCGACTCCATAGACTAAAACGAGTCTTGC
>Ga0193751_1000131_pt1 | contig 67513 bp, 53 predicted proteins | sample L1c2metaG_FD_143050 | JGI IMG/M metagenome (GOLD analysis project Ga0193751, IMG submission 143050) | Soil microbial communities from a riparian zone of the East river system, Colorado, United States - L1c2 | ecosystem: Environmental > Terrestrial > Soil > Riparian zone | place: USA: East River...
GGTGATGCTCGCCGTGATACTGGTGATTGTGATCGGCACCGTCCGTCTGATCGGCGGCAACGCGAACAACGTGTTCTCGTCGGTAGCCAGCGAAGTCGCCCAATAGCCGCGGCAACGTTTGCTGCAAGTCGCACGAGAGAGAGTGTAACCGTGCTGAGGAACTCACGTTTCGTATCAGGGCATCGCTTTAGCGATGCCGTAAGTTCCTAGAAATCAGACGCCCCTTTAGGGGCTAGACATCGAAAGCCGGGTTTTTCAGCAACTGGTACGCCGCGACAACGAATAAGTCCGGAGTTGTCCCGGAGGGAGAGGAATGAACCGAAGTCGTCTGTTGATGATTGGAGGCTTGGCGCTGGCTGTCGGCCTGCTCGTCAGCTATACCGTCTATAGTCGGCTGCGCACCTTTGCGGGCTCAAACAACAATGAGCGAGGAGTGCCGGTAGTGATGGCTGCCGACGATATTCAGGTCGGGACTAAATTGGAAGCTCACGATGTCCGCGTGGTCACTCTCCCGCAATCGGCCGTCCCTCCAGGGGCCTTCTCCGGAACATCGCAGGTCCTGGGCCGCGGCGCAATTTTGCCGGTAAGCAAAGGTGAATTTATTCTGCCGAGCAAGCTGGCGGCGCTGAACGCCGGAGCCGGCCTGCCCTCAATGATCCCGCAGGGCATGCGCGCAGTTTCCGTTCGCGTCAACGATGTCGTTTCGGTGGCCGGCTTCGTGCAACCGGGCTCGCACGTGGATGTGCTGGCTACTGGTCAAGGCAGCGGCAACGACCGTCAAACTACTACCGTCCTGGAAAACGTTTTGGTGCTCGCCGTGGGCAAGAGCCTGGACCGGAACCCTTTAGCGGATGCGCAAACCGCCCCCGTGATTACGCTCGCAGTCTCTCCGGACGATGCGCAGAAGCTGGCGCTGGTTTCGCAGGAAGGACGGATTCAGCTTTCTTTGCGCAATCCGATGGACACAAGAAAGGGCGGCATCGGCGCGACCCGGACCAGTTCCCTGTACCTGGGCGAGAAACCGGTAGCGGCCGAGCCCAAACCCAAAGCTCACAAGGTGGTAGCCAAAGGTCCGGCGCCTGCACCAGCGCCCTACCAGGTAGAGATGATTCGTGGCAGCAAACGGGATGAGACCAAGTTTGAAGAAAACAAGTGAGCCGTCGATACCACAAAAATTCGCGTCCGCTCATTCCTTCGACACATCAGCTCTCGATGGATTTGTTCGTGCATCCTCGCAGAGGTCCGAATTCATGAAAGTTCTTACGCTCGCCGCCGCCGTGTTACTTCTCGGTGCGATAACGATTGGTGCGATAACGACCGGTGCGCGCACCGGGGCTCCCGACCGCAATCCCCCAGGCGCTCCGGCAACGGCATCGGCTTCTTCTGAGAACGCTCCTTCTCAAAACCAGGACAATCCGCCCCCCGCGCAAACCTCCACCACGACCGCGCCTGCTCCCGGCCAGACCGTTACCGCCGGTGCAGCTCCCCTGCGCGTGATGGTGGGCAAGTCCCTCTTGATTAACACTACCGAAAGGCTGAAGCGCGTCTCCGTGACCGACCCGTCGGTGGCAGATGCGCTGGTCGTCACGCCGACGCAAGTCCTCGTCAATGGACTCGCTCCCGGCGAGGTTTCACTGCTGATCTGGGACGAACTCGAGCGCTCTCGCAGCTTCGATCTTCGAGTGGATGTCGATATCACCGCCGCTTCGGAAGAAATGCACCGTCTTTTCCCGGATGAGCAGATCAATGTGACGCCCTCACGTTCCGCGATTGTTCTCTCCGGTCACGTAACCACCGAGGACGTCTCCAAACATGCCGGTTCGCTGGCCTCGGCGTATTCCAAGAATGTCGTAAACGTGCTGACCTTCGGCCCGGTCGGAGCCGACGAAGTCCTTCTGGAAGTCAAATTTGCTGAAGTGGATCGCACGGCCCTGACCCAACTTGGCATCAACATATTTTCCACCGGCGCTGGAAATACCATTGGCACTGTGCAAACCGGCCAATTCGGCGGAGTCAAACCCGGACCCATCAGCGATCCGGCAACGTCTAACACGTCCACCATTTCGGACGCCCTCAACCTGTTTTTCTTCAACCCTCAGGTCCACCTGGGCACAGTGATCAAGGCCCTGCAGTCAAAGAATCTCTTGCAAATCCTGGCCGAGCCCAATCTAGTCGCGGTCAATGGCAAAGAAGCCAGCTTCCTGGCCGGAGGCGAATTTCCCTTCCCCGTGGTGCAGCCCGGCGCAGGCGGAATCGCAACCGTTACAGTGCAATTTCGCGAGTTTGGCGTGCGGCTCAGGTTCACCCCCGTGATTCAGCCGAACGGCAGCATCCACCTGCACGTCGTTCCTGAGGTGAGTACGCTGGATTTCGCGAATGCCGTCACCGTTTCCGGAACCACCATACCCGCCATCAGCACCCGCAAGGCGGACACTGAATTCGAACTGCAGGATGGCCAAAGCTTCGTCATCGCCGGCCTGATGGACAATCGGGTCACAAATCTTGGGAACAAAGTGCCGTGGCTGGGCGATGTCCCGATTCTCGGCAATTTCTTCAAGAGCAAGAGCGCGCAAAAGAGCAACTCAGAATTGATGGTTCTGTGCACAGTGCGGAGGGTTGCGCCCACAGTCCAGGCGCCGAAAGGTCCGGTGAACCCGGAGCCCTATTTGGATCACGACAAGTTCGATAGCAAGAAAGAACATTGAGAGATTGGGATTTCAATGATTCAATGTCTCAATGAGTTAATGAGTTAATGATTCAATGATTTTAATGATTCAATGATCTTGGGAAACGAGTCATGCCGGAATTGTCAGTAGCCGTATTCGCCACGGACAATGATCAGCGCGCGGTACTTCAGGTTCTGGTGGATGGCACCAGCGTTGCCCGCACCGTGTGCAGCGTCGAGACCATGCCTCTCGCCGCGACCGATCCGGTCATCCGCAGAACTCAAGCCTTTGCGCCCGACGTGGTTCTGGTGGATATCGCCACTGATGCCGTCACCTCAGCGCTGCGAGCGGTGGAGTTGCTCCACCAGGAACTTCCCGATGCAGCCGTGTTCGCGGTAGGCCCTATGACTCAACCCCAGTTGATTGTCAGCGCCATGCGTGCGGGCGTGCGCGAATACATCGAGCGCCCCACCACTACCACCGATCTGCTGGAAGCCTTCGTCCGGCTGTCGGCAACTCGCCGCAAGCCCGGGCGCGAAAGTTCACGGGGAAAGGTGTTTACCATCGTGAACGCCAAAGGCGGCAGCGGCGCCACCACCGTCGCGGTCAATCTGGCTCTTGCCTTGCAGTCGGTTCATCACAGCACGGCGCTGATAGACTTGGCACCCCTCGGTCACTGCGCCTTGCATCTCAATCTCAAGCCTGCATTCACCGTCTCGGATGCCATCACGAATCTGCACCGCCTGGACTCCTCCCTACTCGACAGCTTCATGGCCCGTCACGAGCGTGGCTTGCAGGTGCTGGCCGGCCCTGCCATTCCCACGGTGATCGAGCCCTCCGCTTCCGACTTTGCCCGCCTGTTTGACACCATGGTCGGCCTGTTTCACTACATCGTCGTGGACGCTTCCTCCCGGCTAGACAGCGCCACTCGTCTGGTCAGCAACCTGTCGGAGAAAATTCTGCTCATCGCCCACGCCGATGTCGCTTCCCTGTGGAGCGCCGGAAGAGTAGCCCAGTACCTCGGCGAGAGCGGCTCACGCGACCGTTTTGCCTTGGTATTGAACCGTTATCGCAAGGTGGCCGGCTTCAATGAAGCCGAGACCGAGGCCGCCATCGGCGCGCCCGTGCTTTGGCGGATTCCTAATCAGTACTTCGCGGTTTCAACCGCGATTGATCGCGGCATTCCCGTGATGCAGCAGGGAAACAGCGAAATTGCCCGCTCCATTTCCGACCTGGCTGAATTTTTGACCAAGGACGATTTGGACGTGAAACGCACCGCCTGGTCCTTGTTTAAGACAGTGTAAGCTAGCTCTCAGCGATCAGCATTCAGTTCGTGGCCATCCAGCCAAGAGCCGGACCTGAGACCTGACACCTGAGACCTGAATTTTATGGCCAACCTGCAAGCCTTCGAACGGAGCGAGTACCAGCAGGTCAAGGCGGACCTGCACCGCAAGATCCTCGATCGCCTCGACCTGGAAAAACTCGGCCGCACAACCGGAGATTCAGCCCGCGAAGAGGTTCTCGTCCTCATCCGCAGTTCGGTAAACAGCGAGGCGGTTCCTCTCAGTTTCGCCGAGCGCGAAAAGTTATCGCGGGAGATCCTCGACGAAATCTTCGGCCTCGGCCCGCTCGAGCCGCTGCTCAAAGATCCCACCATCTCCGATATTCTCGTCAATCGCTTCGATCGCGTATACGTCGAGCGCGCCGGCAAGCTCGAAATCACCGGCTTGTCGTTCAAGGACAATCAGCACCTGATGCAGATCATCGACCGCATCGTGTCCCGCATCGGGCGCCGCGTCGATGAGTCTTCGCCCATGGTCGATGCCCGTCTGCAGGATGGCTCTCGCGTCAACGCCATCATTCCGCCCCTGGCGCTCGACGGAGCCTGCCTCTCGATCCGCCGCTTTGGCCGGGATCCGATCACCGCGCGCAACATGCTCGACAACAAGACCCTCACCGAGCCCATGCTGGAACTGCTGTCGGCCGTAGTCAAGGGTCGCCTGAATGTCATCATTTCTGGAGGAACGGGCGCCGGCAAAACGACGGTTCTCAATGTTCTTTCCGGCTACATTCCGAATTCGGAGCGCATCGTAACCATCGAAGACGCCGCCGAATTGCAGCTCAAACAGGAACACATCGTGCGTCTGGAGACCCGCCCTCCCAACATCGAGGGCAAAGGCTCGGTCCGCATGCGCCAACTCGTCATCAATAGCCTGCGCATGCGTCCGGATCGCATTGTCGTGGGCGAGGTGCGCGGCGAAGAAGCGTTCGACATGCTTCAAGCCATGAACACCGGCCACGAGGGTTCGCTCACCACCGTCCACGCCAACTCGCCGCGCGACGCCCTGGCTCGCATCGAAAATATGGTTTCCATGGCGAATCTGAACATTCCCGAGCGCGCGATTCGCCATCAGATTGCGAACGCTGTCCACGCCGTAGTCCAGGTCGCGCGTCTCTCCGACGGTTCGCGCAAGATACTCACCATTTCCGAAGTCATTGGAATGGAAGGAGACATGATTGCCCTGCAGGACATTTTTGTTTTTGACCGCACCGGCGTTGACGAGAGCGGCAAGGTGCGCGGCGTCTTCCATTCCACTGGCCTCCCGCCGCATTTCGCCGAGCGCCTCGCCACCGCCGGCTGCCGCCTGAGCCCCGCGCTCTTCGAGTCCCGGATGGAGGTCTAGCGGATGCTATTCACTATCGCCTTGCTGGTGTTTGTGGTGGTCACGCTGGGGGTTTTCGCCGCCGTTTCTTTGTATGATCAGCGCAAGGCCCAGGCCCGCGTTCTCCGCGACCGCCTCTCCACCGTTCAGAAACCGACCGAACAAGCCGCGCCAGACGTGGCTCTTCTTCGCGACGAAGTGCTCAGCCGGATCCCAGCGTTCGACACCCTCCTGCGCCGCTCTGAGCGCGTCTCTCTTCTGCAGAAAATGCTGGCTCAGGGAAACATCGATGTTCGCGCCGGAAACTTTCTGATGCTTTGCGCCGTGTCGGCCCTGGTATTCGGCGCCTTCGCTTTCATCGCCGGCGGCAACGTGCTGTTCGGCTGGGCCGGCGCTCTGCTCGGTTTTTTTATCCCCTACGCATATGCCTCCCATATGCGGACCAGGCGTTTCCAGAAATTTGAGGAGAAATTTCCCGAGGCCATCGATACGCTCGCCCGCGCCGTTCGCGCCGGACACGCATTTACCACCGCCCTCGAAATGATTGCCAACGAGGTCTCCGAGCCCGTTGCCGGAGAATTCCGCCAGCTCTACGAAGAACAGAAATTCGGGCTCCCGGTACGCGATGCCCTGCTCAACCTCGCCGACCGCATCCCTCTGGTCGACGTCAAATTCTTCGTGACGGCCGTGATGCTGCAGCGAGAAACCGGCGGCAACCTTGCCGAGATTCTCGACAACCTCTCCTACGTAATCCGCGAGCGCTTCAAAATCCTGCGCCAGGTCCGTGTTCACACCGCCCAGGGACGCCTTACCATGGTTCTGCTAATGGCTCTGCCGCCCACGATTGTGGTCCTGATGCTCATGCTCAACCCGAGCTTCATTCGTCCGCTATTCACAGACCCGCTGGGACACGCTTTGATCGTCGGGGGCATCACTTTACAGACGATGGGATACTTTGTAATTCGCAGAATTATCAGGATCCAGGTTTGAAATGAGTTCTCAGTTCTCAGTTAAACCGGCAAACCGCAGGGGTTTCGTTTTTACTGAGAACCGAGAACTGAGAACTAATTCATGTCGCCAGCGCTGGCACTCTCCATCTTCGTTTTTCTCACCATCGTGGTGATCGTATTCGCCTTTGGAGCGGCTTCGGTTGCGCCTTCATCGGTGCTCGGATCCCGGCTGCGCGAAATCGGCTGGCAGCGTCCCAAAGCCCAGGCAAAACCCGCCATCCGCGAACGCATGCAGCAGGCCCTCGATCCGTTTAGCCGCGCTTTGCCGCTCTCCCCCACCGATGTTTCACAAACCCGGGCCTGGTTGATCCAGGCGGGATATCGCGACCCCCAGCACGTGACTATCTATCGTGGTTTGCGTGTCCTGTTCGCCGCTCTTGGTTTCTTCTCCGTTTTTCTGTTCACCGGATTCGATTCGCCCCTTCTGCTTATAGGTCTAACCGCATTCGGCTTTTTCCTTCCGCGATTCTTATTGAAGAAGAAGTTGCAGGAGCGGCAGCGCCGAATTCGCCTAGGCCTTCCGGACGCCCTGGATTTGACCGTCATCTGCGTGGAAGCGGGCTTGTCTCTCGATCAGGCCATGATGCGAGTGGGCCAGGACCTGAGCCACGCCCACCCGGACCTGAGCGGTGAATTCCATCTCTTCGATCTCGAAGCTCGCGCCGGTAAACCTCGCGTCGAGGCGCTCCGCAATCTGGCCGAGCGCACTGGCGTCGATGACATTCGCGCGTTAGTAGCAACCCTGATTCAGACCGACCGCTTCGGAACCAGCGTTGCCCAGGCCTTGCGTGTGCATTCCGATTCCCTGCGTACCGAACGCCGCCAGCGCGCCGAAGAACAAGCCGCCAAAACGACCGTCAAAATGATTATTCCCCTAGTCCTGTTTGTGATGCCCTCCCTGATTTTCGTCACCGTAGGCCCAGCCGTAATTCAATTGCTGCACATATTCGCCCCGGCTGTTGGGGGAAAGAAGTGAGACATTGAGTCATTTAGTCATTGAATCATTGAGGTATTGAGGTCGTTGAACCAATGACTAAATGATTCAATGTCTCAATGATTCAATGTCTAAATGACTCGTCCCAAGGGATACGCTTTTAACCGCACCCGCACCACCTATCTAGCGACCGATCTCCTGATCGCGCGCACCCACTGGTCCCGCTTCCGCGGCCTAATGGCCACCAACTCGTCCCATTTCTCCAGCGGTCAGGGACTATGGATTAACCCTTCCCACGGCATCCACACCTTCGCCATGCGCTTTCCGATCGACGCCGTCTACCTTGACCGCGAACGGATAGTCATCCACATTGAAGAAGAGCTCAAGCCCTGGCGCCTGGCCGCCATTCGCGTGCATGCCGCTTCTGTCCTAGAGCTTCCCACCGGCACCATCCGCGAGTCCCTGACCGTACTCGGCGACCAGGTAGACATTTCTTTCGAAGAACGTCCCATCCACACCGAAGCCGCCTGAAAATATAGGGAGGCTGGCCCACCCTTTCCCTCATCTCACTCCCGCGGGTGCCCCGTCCTTGTCGCGTTTTTTGCGACAGGGCGGGGACTTTGACTTTCCCAATTGCGGAAGAATGATGAAGAATTCTAGCGACTCTGGTCTTCGTGGTCCAAGCTCCGGGGTTACGATATGACATGCCGTGGGGCCTCAAGCGCTTTCAGGAAGCTCGCTGTTTGCACTTTGTGACGTTTAGCTGCTTTGGACGCGCTCCCCTTCTTGGCACAGCGCGAGCCCGCGACATCTTCGAGCAAACTTTCGAGCAGACGCGGCAATGGTATGGATTTTACGTCTCTGGATACGTGGTCATGCCCGAACACGTTCATTTGCTGTTAAGCGAACCGGAACGGGCCAAGCTTTCCGTGGCGCTCCAAATGCTCAAGCAGAATGTGGCGCAACGCTTGCGCTCGCCGGAGGGAGGTCTGTTGTGGCAGCCGCGATATTACGACTTCAATGTGTGGAGCGACGCCAAGCGGATTGAGAAGTTGCGTTACCTGCACCGAAATCCGGTGAAGCGCGGTCTGGTGGGAATCCGGAGGATTGGGCGTGGAGTAGTTTTCGTCATTATGTTTCAGGTGCTGAAAGAGCGGTGGAAATTGAGTCGCAGTGGACGGCGCGGAGACGGGAGCGAACGGGAATCGTGGTGGGGATAGGAAGTCAACAACCTCCTGTCGCAGAAAACGCGACAAGGACGGGGCACCCTCGGGAGTGAGCGCTGGGTTTTATACCGCACCTTCGCAGATCCCCGTCCCTCCAACGGTCATCGTGCAAGCGGTATCGCAAGGTGATACAGATACGTCTAAAGTCACTATCGCCCAGGCAACCCCGTTGTACTAGTTCGAACTCACGCCAGCGACGAGTAATTCCCACTCACATCCTCGACTTCCGAAATCTGGGGGGTAGCACACCCTTTCCACCAGAACTCCCGCGGGTGCCCCGCTCTTGTCGCGTTTTCTGCGACAGGGCGGGGACTTTGACTTCCCAATTGTGGAATACCGATGATGACAGCGCACTTGACTCGCCTGTTAAAATAGATTCATAGCAAACAAGCATTTGCGTAAGCGCCACCTGTTCCTTGACAACTGATCCGAGCTGTTAATCGGTCATTGTTTCAGCGGCTCACCTCTTCGACCAGCTTATCGGGCCGTTTGCGAATAACTCCATTTCTTTCAAGACTTTGAAAGCGAACTGGTAACTCGCCCAAAAAGATCCCCGCTCAGTGATTGATTCCCCGTGGCGGCCACCAGCGAAGACGCGCTGAATTTCCGGAATCCAAGCTAACTCCTTATTCCTGAATACTTTAATATAAGTCCTTATTCCTCAAAGACCGGACAGGAATTTTCCCTCTAACTTACTGATTCAAAAAGACAGGGGGGGAGGGGGGTGGGGGTACCATCTGGTAAACACCTCGCGTCCACGTTTCGAAACGTCCGAGAGAACAAGAGGTCAAAAAAACACTGAAGTCGCCGCGATAATCAGAGCACCTTCTGGCACACTACACTAGTACGATCCCCCAGAAATAACGCAGTCCAAAAACGTAGTCCAAGAAAATGTCCGAAGTTGCCACCATTCCCGAAAGCGTCGGCCAGCAGCCAGCCGATCAGTGGCCCGAGCCGCCGCGCCTTTTGGTGGAATGGTCATCACCCTGGGAAGAGTTCAAGTCCGCTTTACGCCCCGCGCTCACCCGTCCTCCGAAACGCCTCGCCGGAGAAGCGCCCATTGGCATGTTCCCGTATCGCGGCATGCTCGTCTCCTGGCTGCTCGAGTGCCTGCTGCTGATCGCGCTCATCGTGCTCCCCGAACACTTTGTGAGTCTTGAGATCCCCACTCCTTCAACTCGTCCCCAACAGGACGTGATCTATTACTCCGGAGACGAACTGCCCCAGACGCAAGACCGGGGCGGAGCGCAGTCCGGCAAGTCAGGACGCGCCGGAGGACAGCAAGCTCATCACCGCACGCAGACCATCAGAGTCGCGCGAGGCGACAAGCCCGGCGAAAAAGTTGTGGACGCTCCCAAAATAAATCTGCCGCATTCCGATTCCGCGGTCGCCAACCTGCTCGCCTTCAAACCGAATCCCGGACCGCCACCCGCCGAAGGCCTGCGTTCTTCTCTCATCGCACCAATGCTGCCCGCAATGACGATGAGCGCGGTGCCGCCTTCGCCGGAATTAAATTCATCGTCTTCCCCAACGACGACCCGCAGCTCAAGCACGTTGACGACCACCGTCATCCCGCCCGCGCCCGAAGTTTCTCGCACTCCCACGCGCACCTCGCCAACCCTCGGCGCGACGATGAACGCGGCAATTGTCCCTCCCGCGCCGAATGTCTCGCGAGACAAAATGCGGACCGCCAACCCGCTTGCGCCGACCGTAGTCGCACCCGCTCCGCGCGACGAGCAGCGCGACCTGGCCGACTCCCGCGTCCCTCTGACGCAAGCTGTCGATGTAGTTGCGCCACCGGTCTCTGCGCCCCAGCGCGATGTCTCGTCCACGCCCAAACTGACACTGCCCGCCCCGGCCGTCGTGGCGCCTCCGCCGTCGCAAGTCAGCCGCGATCTCAACAGCTGGGGAAGTTCCACCAGCGGCGACTTGCGCACAAAGCCCGTGCCTCCGCCACCCACCGCGTCTGGTGGATCACGATCGCGCGCATCCGGCGTCGGCACACTCGCGACGCAGGTTGTGCCGCCTCCGGCCAGCATCGAAGGATCCGGCTCTCAGAAAGGAAACGGTTCGACAGGAAATGGACGCTCCGCCCAGTCCGCAGGTTCGCTTCTCGGCTCCGCCGATGTCGTGCCCCCACCGCCGGGCCTCGGAGGCGGCAAAGCCCTCTCGGGCAGCGGACGAGGCAACAAAGGCACCGGCGCCGGCGGTCCGCTCGACCTGGGTTCTTCCGTAGCTCCGCCAAGTAACGCCGGAGGAAACGCTGCCGGCAACGGAGTGGTAATCTCCAGCCAACCAGGAACAAAAGTTGGACTACCGAACTCGACCGGCGGGGGCGCGATAGCCATGTCGCCGAGCGGCACAGCAAAAAGTGGTCTCGGTGGCAGTGGCGGCGGTTCAGGCATCGGCAAAGGCAACGGCCCCGGCAGCGGGTTGCAGGGAGAAGGTTCAGGCGCAGGCAGAGAAGGCACAGGACGCGGCTCCGATCCAAACGCTCGCGGAGGAATTTCGCCGTATCCCGGCCCCGGCGGCGCGGGAACCGGCACCAACGGCGCACCCGCGATGCCCGGCGTATCCGTGGAAGGCGGCACGACCACCGTCACGCTGCCCAGCTTTGGATCTCCCGGTGGCGACGCCCCATCGACCGGCCCCGGCCGTTCTTCCACCAACGCTCACAAAGGATCGGGAATCACCATCGAAGCGACCCCTCGCTCCGGCGGCGTGTTCGCCTACTACGGCGTCCTGAAAGGCGATCGCAATTACTCCATCTACCTCGATACCTCGCTCGGCAGGGCGGTGATGCAGTACGCCGACCCCGCATCGGCAACGCATCCTTCTTCGGAAAAATTAAGTGAGCCCGAAGCCATGCGCAAAGATCTGCCTGATGGCCTTCGCCCCACGCACGTGATATTCGTCTGCACCCTCGACCGCTCAGGAGATCTGAAAGACCTGAAGGTTCTCGATCCCGGCGCTCCCGAAACTACCTCAAAGATTCTGGTGGCTCTGCACAGCTGGAAATTCCGTCCGGCATTTCGTGGGGATGAGCCGGTCGAAGTAAATGCGATTATTGGTTTCGGGATTGATACGCGATAGGGAAAGCCTTAACCACAAAGGTGGAAGGAGGATTCGTATCAGGGCATCGCTTTAGCGATGCCGAAAGGTCTGCAAAATCAGCCACCCCTTTAGGGGCTGGGCGGCGAAAGGCCTAGTATCCCTTCCGCTTATCCACGACGGCCAGCAAAGGCCGCCCAGCAAGATAGCGCCGCAGATTTTCCGAGAACAGCGCATAATGCCGCTCCCATAACTTGTCAGTCAGCGCGGCCGTGTGCGGAGTGATCAGCAGATTAGGAACATCCCACAGAGGAGAGTCGGCAGCCAGCGGCTCTTTTGGAAATACATCGAGCGCAGCGCCACCAATTTTCCTTTCACGCAGAGCGGCGGCAAGCGCAAGTTCATCCACCAGCGGCCCGCGACCGACATTGATTAGGCAAGCGTCGGACTTCATGAGCGCCAAGCATTCGGCATTCGCCATTGCCTTCGTGCTGGCCGTGACCGGCGCTGCCAGCACAACGTAATCCGCTTGCCGAAAGACTTCGTCGATCTGAGCCGGCCCGAAGACGGCGTCCGCGCCTTCGCTTCCCTTCTCCGGATGCTCGCGCACGGCAATCACCCACATACCCAGAGCCTTCGCACTCTTCGCGACCGCGCGTCCGATGCTGCCGAGGCCTATGAGACCGAGGGTCGCGCCCGCGACCTCACGCACGCGCGGCAGTTCGTCCCACAGGATCTGCTGTCCCCAAACATGCTTCTCTTGCAAGCGCACCGAGCCCGGAATTTTCTTCGCTAGCGCAAAGATAAGCGCGATGACGTGCTCCGCCACCACCGGCCCGTGTACTTCGCGCGCGTTGCTGAGAATGATGTCGCTATTGATGAGTTCCGGAAATATCAGCTGATGAACCGCTGCCGCTGGAGAGTGAATCCATCGCAGTTTCTTTGCCGCTGCGATCTGCTCCGGACGGATCGACCAGGCAATAACGATTTCAGCATCGCCGATTTCTTCATCCATGCGCTTGTAGTCAGGAAGGTGGACAACGTTGACTTGCGGAAGCTCCTGAGACAGCCGCTTCGGAAACCAATCCGGCGCGTTCCATTGATCAAACGGATGGTGAACGCAAATCAGAAGCTTGCGCATCGGCTGATCGGATGATCGGGTCATCGGCATCGGAAAGATTTTCTCGGAGTCCTCTGCGTCTCGGCGGTTCAACCTTTCAGTGGCGTCCGCAAATCCACGCCGGTCATTTCCTTCGGCTCGGCAATCCCCAGCATCCCCAACATCGTTGGCGAAATATCCCGCAGCGAGCCGTTCGGCTTCAGCGCGAACTGCTTAGCGTCCTCCGCCATCACGATAAACGGCACCGGATTCGTCGTATGTGCCGTGTGCGGACCGCCGGTTACGGGGTCAATCATCATTTCGGCATTCCCATGGTCGGCAGTAATCAGCATAGCCCCGCCTTTAGCGCGCACAGCTTTCTCAATCTCGCCCAGGCAGGCATCGACGGTCTCGACCGCCTTCACCGTCGGCTCGATTTTGCCCGAGTGCCCGACCATGTCGGCATTGGCAAAGTTGACGATGATCACGTCGAACGCGCCATCGTTCGTGGCTTTCACAACCGCCTCGGCAATGCCAGCGGCGCTCATCTCCGGCTTCAAGTCGTAGGTCGCGACCTTCGGAGACTGCACCAGCACACGATCTTCTCCCGGGAAAGGCTGCTCCACGCCGCCATTAAAAAAGTATGTCACGTGCGCATACTTTTCTGTCTCCGCCACGCGCAGGTTGCGCATATGCAGCCCGCCCATGACGTTTGCCAGGATGTTCGCCATCGATTCCGGAGGAATCACCACCGGCAGGTTGAAGTTCTTGTCGTACCGCGTCATGCAAACATACTTCAGATTTCTAGGCACACGTTCCCGCGGGATGGTTGCATCGAGCTCGGCCGCGCCCGGCAAATCGCTCCCACCCTTCTCGTTCAACCCGCTGTTGCGGCAGAGAGCGCGTGTGATCTGGCGCACGCGGTCGGCGCGAAAGTTGAAGCAGATGCAGGAATCGTCGTCGCCGATCTTAGCGACCGCCTCGCCGCGATTGTCGGTGCAGACGAACGGCACCACGAACTCGTCGGTCACGCCTTTGTTGTAGGACTCTTTCATCCCCTGCACGGCGTCGACGTAAGTGCCGCCCTCGGCTTTGCCCTCGACCATCGCGTTATAAGCCTTTGCAATGCGCTCCCAGCGCCGATCGCGGTCCATGGCGTAGTAGCGGCCGCTGACGCTCGCGATCTTGCCGGAGTTATACTCGCGCATCTTCTGCTGAAGCTGATCGAGATAGCCCGCGCCGTTAGTCGGCAACGTGTCGCGTCCATCCATGAAGGCATGCACGAAGACGCGGTCAACTCCATTCTGCTTGGCCATCTTCAGGAGCGCATACAGATGCTCCTGCCGCGAATGAACGCCGCCATCCGACACCAGCCCGAACAGATGCAGCTTGCGCTCACCCAACCGGGCATTTTTCATCGCGTCGAGCAACACCGGATGCGAGAAGAATTCGCCGTTCTGGATCATCAGGTCGATGCGCGTGACTTCCATATGCACGATGCGCCCGGCGCCAATATTCAGATGGCCGACTTCACTGTTCCCCATCTGCCCTTCGGGCAGCCCCACAAACGGCCCACTGGTATGAATCAAAGTGTTGGGATATTCGCGCAGCAACCGGTCATATGTGGGCTTGTGCGCAAGTGCGATGGCGTTGGCCTTGGTTTCGGCTCGGTATCCCCAGCCGTCGAGAATGATGAGAACGAGAGGTTTAGGACGAGACATAAATTCGCTTTTGGCTCCTGGCTAGTGGCTTTTGGCTTCCGAGACACAATCAACGACGGAGGCACGGAGACACAGAGAACATTGGTGAAAGAAGAATCTATAGGAGAACTAGAGAGGTTTCAAACTCACCATGCGTTATAATCCATCCCCCGGAGAAAACCATGCCTATCAGCGAACTCTTACTGGTCGAATTCGACGAAGAAATGAAAAAGACGCGCACAGCCCTTGAACGCGTTCCGATGGATAAGAAGGACTACGCACCGCATTCCAAATCAATGCCACTCGGCAAACTGGCGCCGCACGTAGCGCAACTGGCCGGCTTCGGCCTTATAATCCTCACCACTCCCGAACTTGACTTTGGAAAGACCAAGATGCCGCCTGTGCCGTTTGAATCCGCGGCGCAACTGATGAAGGCCTTCGATGAAGGTGCTGCCCAGGTTCGCACCGCTCTCAAGAACACGAAGGATGAAGCCTGGACGCAGCCGTGGAAGCTGAGTTTCGGCGACAAGCCCATCTTCAGCGGGACCCGCTTTCTAGCCTACCGGCAAATGTTCCTCAATCACCTGGTACACCACCGGGCCCAGCTTGGCGTGTATCTGCGATTGAATGACGAGCCGGTGCCCTCGACTTACGGGCCTTCGGCGGACGACAGGATGGGGTTTTAGCTTCCGGGTGAAGGATCTCGGCTTTAGGGAAGCTTATCCTTTGTAATTTAGCGCCTTCACCCCCAAAAACCGCCCCGCCCCGCCCAACTCCTCTTCGATCCGCAGCAACTGGTTGTACTTGGCAATGCGATCGGTCCGTGACGCCGAACCCGTCTTGATCTGTCCCGCGCCCGTCGCCACCGCCAAGTCCGCGATGAAAGTGTCCTCGCTCTCGCCCGAGCGATGCGAGATCACGGACGTGTATCCATTGCGGCGCGCCAGGTCAATCGCGTCCAGCGTTTCGCTGACCGTGCCAATCTGATTCACTTTGATCAGAATCGAGTTGGCGACATGCTTATCGATTCCCTCCTGCAGCCGCTCCACATTCGTGACAAACAAGTCATCGCCCACCAGTTGAATTTTGTCGCCGAGTTCTTTGGTCAGCATCGCCCAGCCGTCCCAATCGTCTTCCGCGAGGCCGTCTTCAAGCGACACGATCGGGTAGTCATTCACCCATTTCGCCCAGAAACGAACCATGTCTTCCGAACTCTTTGCCGACTTATCGGATTTCTTGAAAACGTATTTTCCATCCTGATAAAACTCGCTGGCCGCCGGATCGAGCGCAATCGCGATCTCCTCGCCCGGCTTGTAGCCCGCCTGCTGAATCGCCTCCAGCACGGCTTCAATGCCTTCCACGTTCGATTTTACCGACGGAGCAAATCCGCCCTCGTCGCCGACCGCCGTATTGTATCCTCGCTTCTTCAGCACTCCCTTGAGCGTATGGAAGACTTCCACTCCCCAGCGCAGCGCCTCGGAAAACGACGGCGCTCCAACCGGCATCACCATGAACTCCTGGAAGTCGACGTTATTATCAGCGTGCGCGCCGCCATTGAGGATGTTCATCATGGGCAGCGGCAACACGTTCGCCGCCGCCCCTCCGAGGTAGCGATAGAGAGGCAGGGCGCAAGCGTTCGCCGAAGCTCGCGCCGCCGCCATCGAAACCGACAGGATCGCGTTCGCCCCCAGTCGTCCCTTGTTGGGCGTGCCATCAAGCTCAATCAGCCTGGCGTCGAGCGTGCGCTGGTCAGCTGCGTCCACTCCGGCGAGGGCTTCCGCAATCTCGCCATTGACGTTCGCAACTGCCTGCAAGACGCCCTTGCCGAGGTACTGGGTCTTGTCACCATCACGCAATTCGACGGCTTCATGCTCGCCGGTGGACGCACCACTCGGCACAATGGCCCGCGCACTGGCACCGCCATCCAGAAAAACTTCGGCTTCAACGGTCGGATTGCCACGCGAGTCAAGCACCTGGCGTCCGCGGATATCAGCAATACTGCTAAGAGGCATAAGTGCGTCCTTTATAGCTCGGATTTATAAACATAATTCCCGTAGAGACGCGGCTTGCCACGTCTTGCCGCGTTCTCTTACGAGCGAAGCGAAATTATATCGGACTTCCCGGTCAAGAACTGTGACCTCAAAAGCTAAGCAGATTGAGAACTCACGTTTCGTATCAGGGCATCGCTTTAGCGATGCCGTAAGTTCTACGAAATCAGAAGCTCCTTTAGGGGCTGGACCTCGAAATCCGTGTTCTTCATCAAAACTATAAAGCGGTCGGAATTCAGCACCCGGATCACAGCGGCAACCGCTGCGCCACCTAAAGTCAACTGCAATATCAGGCCATCCCCCGTACCCCATCCGTTATTGTTCCGGCATTCCCCCTCGCTTACAGTCGAACTAACCATGCAGAACCGCACCGAAACTCTGGAGATCGGTTCGCGCGCCCCAGACTCTTCCCTGGGAGCGGCCAATCGTGAGGGTACATTCACCCTCAGTGGTCTGCTCGCGCAAGGGACGTTGATCCTCGAGTTTCTGCGGGGCACCTGGTGACCGAACTGCGTGAAGCGCATGACTCAGTTCGAGTCGCGGAGGCCGGAAATTGAAGCACTGGGAACACAGTTGGCGTTCATTGCCGCCGAAAAGAGGGTCGGTGTCTGGAAGCCGGGAAAATTCCTGGAGAAGCATCCCATCGCCAGCGTCTTTCTGCTTGATGAGGATCGGGCCGTGACCAAAGCCTACGGACTCCATCACGCGCTCGGCACCGATGCAATCAACATCGCGCACCCGGCTACTCTCGTCATTAGTCGCGACAACGACCGCGGCGGCGTAGTGCGCTACATCTATCGCGGCGATAACCAGCTCGACCGCGTGCCGCTGGATGAAGTTCTGAAAGCTTTGCAAGAGATTCGAAATTGAATTGGAGGTTATAGGCAACATGAAAAAAGCATTTTCACTAACATCGCTCATCCTGATCGCAAGTTTCGCCGCGGCGCAAACTTCCCTGCCCACCGGCACCGCCGTCAAGATGAAACTCGAAACCACGCTTGCAACCTTCAGTTCGAAAGCCGGAGATCCATTCTCGGCAAGGGTCACTGCGCCGGTCGTGGTGGACGGCAAGACCGTGATTCCCATCGGCGCGACAGTCGAGGGCCGCGTTACCAAAGCGAATGAACCGCGTCGCATTGCCGGCAAGCCCACCATCGCCATCTTCCCCGAAAACCTGGTCCTTCCCAATGGAGACAGGTTCATGCTGAACGCCTCGCTGATTGACACCAACCGTCGCCACGGCACCGACGTCAACACCGAAGGGCAGTTCAAAGGCGCTGGCCACGACGGCAAGGATCTCACCGAAATCGGCATGGGTACCGGCGGCGGAATGCTGGTCGGCGGACTAGCGGGCGGCGGCAAAGGCCTGCTCATAGGCGGAGCCGTCGGCGCCACCGTGACCGTCGCGCACTGGCTCGGCAAACATCGTTCCGCGATGCTTCCGGCAGGCACAGAATTGGTGATGGAATTGAATCGTCCGATGACGGTGACTATTGCGAGCGGCGGCCAGTAGGGGTGCGACGGGCGGCGTGAAGACGCTCTAGACCGTCTTAGTACATGCAAGGCAGTGCGAATGGCCGGTGGACGGCAAGGCAAATGGGCGCTACTGAACCTCGGCCTCCTTCTTTTTGAGGAAAGATCGAAGCTCGGACACTGAGATGGCCTCTCCGATCATCACCTGCGTGGTCTTGTAAAACTGGTCCAACACCATCGCTGTTATTTGAGCTTCCGAAACCATCTGATCATGCCCATTCTGATCCTTTCCTGAAAACATGAAGCCAGATTTCTGGTTCGCCAATGCTTGTATCAACTGCGCTACTAGCGGGGGATAGAGATGAAACTTGGCGACGACCACGCCAATCACTCTGTTGTCATTGGTTCGGAACAACGGGCCGCCTGAGTTGCCCGGATTGAAAGCACCGTTCACGACGATATGCTTCACTTCTTTCCCGCTCTCTCCGTCTTTGACGTACCCTGCGACGTACCCAACGCTGAGAAGGGGAGCGGGGCCGTTGTACGTCAACGGGAATCCCCACGTGCTAACCGAAGTACCGATTGGCGAATCTCGATCAGGGCCAATCTCAAGTCCACCGTTTAGGTGCTTGGAGGGGTGAAGGAGTGCAAGATCAACGTCCTTATCCGTAGCCATCTTCGAAAATCCGAACTCCTGAGCACCAAACGGGTTGGCCTTCATGTCCTCAGCGGTGCAGCCTTCCACCACATGGTTGTTAGTCACGATCAGGCCATCGACCAACAAAAACCCTGTGCCCTTCATTTGTGTCTTCGGGCAATACAGGAGGAAAACTGATTTGATGGCACCGCGCTGAGTTGGCCCGGCAGCATCAAGCGTCCATTGAACAGCGGTCGGAGTGGTATCGGGCTTCGCGGTTTCCTGCCCGATGCAAGGGAGTATCCCAAGCCCGAAAACAAGGATGCAAGCAAGGAGTTTGTTAGGCAATTCGCCCTCCAATTAGAGAACGTGAGACTTATCTCTTCTTGCAACAGAATCAACACAGCATCGGTGTCAGCATGAAGGAGAAAACAAAGACGGGTGTCCGGGCATACGTGATTGGTTCCTCACCCGCCCACTCCCAACAGATCCTCTTCCGCCAGCAACTCCAGTTCGATCCACCCTTCCACCGGCAACGCATCAACCGGCAGATGGTTCTGCCACAAACTGAATCGCAGGCGCAGCCGGGTGGTCAGCAGATCCGAGCTTTTCGGTCCTCGCACTTTGTCAATCTCCAGCGGGGACGCGACCAGCCACGCGAGGGGCAGGCGAAACTCAAAATTACGGACGAGTGCCACCCGCGTCATGTCTCCTGAATCCGTCGAATCGGCAACCGCCTTGTCTTTACCATCCGTCACTTTCCACGACTGTATGCGACCTCCATCCACCGCCGCATCCAATCTTAGTTCGCGCCGGGGCTTGGCTGCATGGTTGGCCCACGACTCCAGATTCACCACCACTTCGAATGGATCTTCCAGCACCTTGCCGGCGAAATCCAGCCGTCCGTAAACATACTGCTCATCGATCCCGGCAAACACTTCGTCCATCAGAAACTGCTTGCCGTGCATGGCGCCCGATCGTTGGTCAGCCGTGTAACAGGCCGCCCCCATCCACTCAAAGTAGCGCACCATGTCACCTGAGACTCTGGGATGGATATAGGCAGTCTGCGGCGTGAACGAAGGCCGCGCCACTTCTCCGGTGATCGGCTGCGCCAGATAATCCGGCGGAGAACCACCCAACGCCTGGTAAACATTCGACAGGTGTTTGCGGTAGAGTTCGTCGAAGTCGCGATCGTTCGCCGAGTGGTGCTCCGGTCCGTACCACCAGTTCCAGTCGCTTCCCTCTGCGATCAGGATCTCTTCAAACGCCAGCTTGCGTTGTTTCTCGGTCGCGCCCGGTGCGGCTTGCGCATAGAAATTGCGCGCGTGATATAGATAGTCCCATGCCTTGTTGTCCTCGGGCGCCCCAATCCAAACATTAAAGTTCGCGTTGATCCACGACCCCGGCACCAGAGACTTCAATGGACTCACGTTCTTGTGGCGTGCAATCGCCTCCGTCACCGTCACTGCTTCAATCCCCGGATCTTTCTGCAAAGCGTCATAGAATCTCCGCAGGAATTCCCGCCCCGACTGCGGGTAGTATTCCCAGGCATTCTCGCCGTCCAGAATGATGGAGACCACAGCATCTTGCCCATTCGCAATAATGGGCTGCGCGGATTCCTTAATCTTGTGGATGAGGTTATTGGCAGCGTCTTGCGGCGGCATTCCCGAATATACGAATCCGATCAGGTCTGAGAGTGTATGGTCGCGGAAAAGCAGATTCATCCGCGTATCGGCGTTCTCATAGCGATGAATCGTGTAGAGCCGCCGCGCCAGATCCGGACTCAAATGACCATAACCATCGCGCGAGAAATTTATCCCCAGACTCCGTCCCAGCACGCCTTCATCGGTCGCCATCCACTGCACTCCAAGCTGGTGTGCAATCGCCAACGCCTCTTCGGAAACACTGCCCTCCGCCGGCCACACTCCCTGCGGCCGCAGCCCAAACACTTTTTCGTGCAGATCCAATCCGCGCACCAATTGCTCGCGAGCATCCTCAGGATGGCGATAGCGGTTCTGCGGCAAGGCCAGCCCCGGCGAGGATACGGCACCGATCTGCGTGTCGCACACCAGCGGCAAAATGGGATGATAAAAAGGCGAAGTCGAAATCTCGATCAGGCCCTTCTTCGCCGCTTCCGCATGCACCGGCAGAACTCGCCCAAGCAGTTCGCGTTCCCGCGCGATCACAAACCGCTGGTCTTCGAGCGTATAGTTGCGGCCCTTGCGGATCAGTTCTGCAACGTCCGCCTCCGCCAGAAAATATTCATCGAACCATCCAATCTGCGAGAGCACCTGCAAGTCGGTGAGATCCTGAGGCTGGAAATATTTCTCCGCGCGTTCTGGAGAATCTCCGGCCCCGCGAAATTTCTCCCACAACTCGCGGTACCGCGGATAGCGACCGATTACGTTTACCGGATTCGCCTGAAACAAATATTGCAGCGCAAACCGCCGCTCCTCCTGCGTCAAGTCTTTCGCAGGCTTACTCGCAACCCGCAGAAAAGGGTCTTGAGCACCGCCCGAAACATAATCCTGAATCTGCGTAATCAGCGAGGGCACCAGATTGAACGTCTGGTGCACCTGCGGAAACTCGTCCAACAGTTTCACCATCCCGTAGTAATCTTTCAAACCATGGAGACGCGTCCAGGGCAGGCGATACAGTCCCGTCACCAGGTCTTTGTAGAACGGCTGGTGTTGATGCCACAGGACGACAACTCGCAGTTGGGCCATAACTTTTTGATTCCACTGAATACATCGGCGATCCGTCAGTTTAATTCATGAGCCTAGCCCGTGGAGCGCCGGGCGTCCTCGCCCGGCCACCGAGCAGTTTACCGGTGGAGAGCCGGGCGTCCTCGCCCGGCCACCCAACTGCCGGACAAGCGAGCGGCATTACAATAGTTCTCCGATGAAAAGCATCCGCCTGCTGATCCTTTTATTTCCACTAGCAGTTTTCGCCCAGCCCAGCCAGAAGCCGGATCTAGTCAAAGCCGCCCATAAGGCTCTCGCCGTCGTCTCCGGCCACCTGCGGATGCCAGGACTAGAACGCCCCGTCAACGTTCTGCGCGATCGCTGGGGAGTCGCCCACATTTACGCTCAGAACCAGCACGACCTGTTCTTTGCTCAGGGCGTAGTCGCTGCTCAGGATCGCCTCTTCCAAATGGAGCTCTGGAAACGCGCCGGCCAGGGACGGCTCGCCGAAATTCTCGGCCCCTCCGCTCTGCCCCGCGATGTAGATGCCCGTGCCCTACGCTACCGCGGCGATATGCAGGCGGAATACAAGAGTTACTCGCCCGACACGCAAGCAATCCTGACCGCGTTTACCGACGGCATCAATTCCTACATCGCCAGCCTGACCGCTCCCGGCGGCCCCGGCTTGCCCATCGAATTTCAACTCGCTGGATTTTCGCCCGACGCCTGGCATCCGGAAGACTGTCTGAACCGCATGGCCGCGTTTTCCATGACTGGCAATGCCCTGAGCGAACTCGAACATGCCCAAGCCCTTGCGGAGCTTGGCGCGGAGAAGGCTTCCAAGCTGTTCGACTTCGATCCCGCCATCGCACTCGATCCCGCTCCCCACCTTGATCTCACCGGACTCTCTCCCGATCTGCTGAAGAATCTTGTCGGCAGCGATCACCGCATCGAGTTTCCCGCGCATCCGCTCGAAGGGAGCAACAACTGGACCATCTCCGGCGCACTCACCGCCAGCGGCAAGCCGCTCCTCGCCAATGATCCTCACCGCGTCATGGGCCTGCCGTCGTTACGCTACATGGTTCACCTCGTCGCTCCCGGATGGAACGTCATCGGCGCAGGCGAACCAGGACTGCCCGGCGTAGCGCTCGGCCACAACGAACACATAGCCTGGGGATTCACCATCTTCGGCCTCGACCAGCAGGACCTGTACGTTGAAGAACTAAATCCCACGAATCCGCTTGAGTACAAAACTGAAGTCGTGTGGGAAAAGATGGAAGTGCGGCGAGAGGTGTTCCTGGTCAAAGGCGCGCCGGCCAAGGAAGTCGATCTGAAATTCACACGTCACGGTCCCGTGCTCTGGGTTGATGATAAGGACGACGGCAAACGCGCACTCGCTTTGCGCTGGGTCGGAACTGAGCCCGGGACGGCCGGTTACCTGGCGTCACTGGCCATCGACCGCGCACAAGATTGGAGTCAGTTCGAATCGGCCGTGGCGCGCTGGAAGGTTCCTTCGGAAAATCTTGTGTACGCCGATAACGCCGGCAATATCGGCGAGCGCTCGGCCGGACTGGCGCCCTTGCGGAACTGGACTGGCCTTCTCCCCGTTCCCGGGAGCGACCATTACAACTGGACAGGTTTTGTCCCCACCTCGGAACTGCCGCACTTTTTCAATCCGAAGGAAGGCTTCGTAGCCACCGCTAACCATAAGATGATTCCGGAGCACTATCCCTACAATGTCGGATTCGAATGGACTCCCCCTTATCGCGTCGCCCGTATTCGTTCCGTGATCGAGAGCGCAAAGCAGGACCACCACAAACTGACCGTGCCCGACATGGAGTCGTTGCAAAATGACGTTACTTCTCTTCCCGCGCTGGAGTTTCAGAAGCTCGTGCGCTCGACTCGCCTGAAAGATGATCCCGCGTTAACCGGCTTTCTGCGCTGGGACGGAAAACTCACGCGCGAATCATCCGATGCAGCTCTGTACGAAGTGTGGTTCCAACAGATTTGCGTCGCACTCGGCGAACGCTTTTCGAAAAACGATGGCATCCGCCTTCAAAAGCTAGCCGGACGTTACGACGATCTGCCGCCCAACACCGTCCTGCGTATTCTCACGAATCCTGACAAGGGTCTCTTCAGCACCGGCGACAATCCCCTCGCCGCCCGCGACCAGCTTCTAATGGATATGCTGCGATCTGCGCGCAAAGAGCTCGAAAAGCTCTTGGGTCCCGACGCCTCGCAGTGGTCATGGGGCAAGTTGCACACCGTCCACTTCCGCCACGCGCTCGACCAGCAGCCCGGAGCGAAAGACTTGCTCGACCTGGGTCCTCTGTCCCGTCCGGGTGACGAATACACGGTGAATGCCACAAGCTATGGCGATTCCTGGGAACAGCTCGAAGGCGCGAGCTATCGCGAGATTCTTGACACCAGCGACTGGGATCAATCGGTCGCCGTCAATACGCCCGGCCAGAGCGGCCAGCCCGGCAGCCCGCACTACTCCGACCTGATGCCACTGTGGGACGCTGGCCGCTATTTTCCGTTACTCTATTCCCGAAAGGCCGTGGAAGCTGAAACTACAGACCGACTCATGCTCGAACCATAAAATGCTTCCCTGTAGAGACGCGGCTTGCCGCGTCTCTTTCGCGGCAGGAGACGGGGTAGGCCCCATCTCTATAGCAACGGTTCGCTATCCGACTCCCATGAACTCACAAGTCAAAGCCATCTTCTTCGATGTTGGCAACACCCTGCTCTTCCCCAATCGCGAGCGCATTCACGCGCCTCTCACCGAACGCGGCTTCACGCCCGATGCCGACCTCCTGCGCGATCTGGAATGCCGAACCAAGAATCAATTCGACGGGATGATGACCAATAACGGCAACGCCGACCACAGTTTCTGGTGGATGTTCTACTCCCAGTTATTCTCCGAAGTCGGGCTCAACGACGACGCAGTCCGCGACCAACTCGTCGCCAGCATCCGCAACTCCGGCAACTGGGACACAATTCGTCCCGGCACCGCTGAGCAATTACGTGAGATCGGCGAGCGCTACCAGATCGCGGTCATCTCCAATGCGGATGGCAAAATCGAAGACGTGTTGCGCCGCTGCGGCATCGACCATTACTTCCGCACCATCACTGACTCTGGACTCGTCGGATACGAGAAGCCACACCCGGAAATTTTTCGCCACGCCCTGAAGACCATGAACGCCGCGCCCGAACAGAGCCTCTACGTCGGCGACGTCTATTCCGTGGACTACCTTGGCGCCACCGGCGCAGGCATGCAAGCAGTGTTGATGGACATCCCGGGCGCATATCGTCACAAGGGCGTACCGCGAGTTGAATCGCTTGAAGAGTTGCAGGCTGTTCTGCGCGACAGAGAATCCACCGAGATCTAGTCGGGCGAGGGCGGCTGCCGCTACAATCAGCAGAACATGTTCGATTCCGCTCGCTTCTTTATTTTCCTGAGTGCCGCGATTCTGCTGGCCATCGCTCCCGGACCCGGAATGCTTTACGTTCTGGCCCGCGCCCTCGGTGGCGGACGTCGCGAAGGCCTGCTCTCCGCGCTCGGCACATTCTTCGGTGGCATGGTGCACGTGTTCGCCGCCGCTGCCGGCATCTCTATCATTCTTGCCAAATCCGCCATGGCCTTTGCCGCAGTGAAGTATCTCGGCGCAGGCTATCTTTGCTTCCTCGGGATTCGTATGATTCTTGACGCCAAAAAAGATGACGGCGTTTCTTTCGCCGACCTGCCGCGTGGAAGAAATCCCTTCTGGCAAGGCGTCATGACCGAGGTGTTAAATCCAAAGACGGCCCTGTTTTTTCTTTCTTTCATCCCCCAATTCGTGAACCGGGCGCAAGGGCACGTCTTTCTCCAGTTTGTTCTGTTGGGAACACTCTCGGTGGCGCTCAACACTTCGGCCGATATCGTCGTGACCCTGCTCGCCGGACCGCTCGGCCAGCGCATTCGCGGATCGGCGCGCTTCCGCCGCCGTCAGCGCACCCTGACAGGCGCAGTCATGATTGGACTGGGAAGTTACTTAGCTTTTGGCGAATCGAAATGATTTTCCGTAGAGACGCGGCTTGCCGCGTCTCCGGCAGCCTCCAAATGCGACAGGGCCAGCCCCGTCTCTACTGCACCTCAATCACCTGATGATCATGGCAGTCAGGTCGAACGTGCTGATAGAGATTCGCGAGCAGGTCCGGCCCATAGCGCGCCACAAAACTCACTCCGGCGACCTCGCGCTCCTGAAGCACCTTATTCGGAAATAGCGCGTTGCTCAACGCATCCGCGTGCCGCGTGATGACTTCGTTCCGCTGCTGTTCCGCCCGTGCCACTCGCGCCCGCAGGCGATCGATCTGATGCGCCATGCTTGTCCGCGTACTCTCAGCCGTATCGATGAGCGTTGAATCCAGTTTGCCGATCGATTCGCGAAGAACCGCCATCGCCTGCTCCACACTCGCATAGGCTTCCGAAAAGCGGGTCTGCAAATCCGGAGGCAGCGAACGGGCAGCAATCACTTCGCGAACTTTTTCAGGACCGTTGAAAACTTCAGGCAGCCCCAGTTGGTAGCGAGTCAGAATGCGCTCTGCCTTGGCGTCGAGCAGCGTCGCCGAAAACCGCGGCAAAATCGGCGTCACTCGTCCCAGCAGTTTCTCGTAAACGACGGCGGCCTGAGCAAAGTACGCGACCTCAGCCGCTCCGCCGGTGTAGACAAGTGTTGGCAGCAGGTAGTCCTGCACCACGGGACGAAAGAGCGCGTTAGGACTGAATGTCTCCGGAGCTTCGTCGATTCGTTCGACCAGCTCTCCAGACGAGCTCCGCTCCTCACCCACTGCAAACTCGCCGCCGTTCGCACCATTATTTTTGCGCCGCACGACCGTGCGCGCGCCATTCTTCACTTCAAAAAGCAGCGTGGTCGCCGAGGTCACTTTCACTTGCTGGTGATATCCCGCCGCCTCAAGCGCCTTGCCCCGCGACAGCAGCGCCTCGTCGAGTTCAGAGACCCGCTCAATCGCCGCCCTGAACAAGGGTTTTGCGAGATCGTGAAAATCTTTTTCAGCCGGATTGAGCAGGATGACGCCAAAATCCGCAAAGAGCCGCGCAAACAGCAGGGCAAACGCGCTGCCCAGACTTTCTCCCGGACGATACGCCTGACGCAGCCAAGTCGTGACTTCGGAATCTCCCAAAAGCGCGGCGGCGCGCTCGACCACCGCCTCAATCTCCGGCCCGAATTTGACAGTTCCCACGGGCGCGTCAATCCCCTGGCTTTCCACTGCGAGTCGTTCCGGCAGCCCCTGCTCGGAAAGCAGCGCGACATGATTGACCTCAGCCAAATCATGATCCTCGGTCGCCAGCCAGAACACCGGGACGCAGTCCACTCCGGCCGTCGTCGCCTCTTCCGCCAGCTTGACCGCCGTCAGCGCCTTGAAGATCGAAAACAGCGGCCCGCCAAAGAGACCAACTTGCTGTCCCGTAACCGCAGCGAGCGCTCCTCGCTTGAACCTCTCAATATTGGCCAGCGTTTGCGGAGAGGCGCCCCACGCGCGATTCTGCCGCTCAAGAATTTCGCTAACCGTGCGGCGCCGCGCGTCGTCGTAAACAACGCGCTGAGATTCGTCCTTCAGCCATTCGGAAGAAATCGGCGAGCGGGGATAAAAGCTGCGAACGGAAGGAGTGTAGGAAAGAAAATCAAGGAAGAGGCGGGTGGTATGCGGAATCTGCTGGAAGGGCAAACACTGTGACTTCATCGACAGCTCTCCGGACATCTCTCAGTACACCGGCACACTGTTGCCATCCGCATATGTTCACACTCTTTAAGACGCCTTCGCGCGGGAATTGTCACCCGCGTCCAAAACTAACACTTCTCAGGGGAGAAAGCGCCAAACTCAACTACATCAGATGATGCGGAAGCGCCCAAGTTGCAGAGAGTGGAGGGAATTCGGGTAGGCTGTACGAAGGGGGAACTAAAAGCACGCGGGATTCGTAGTTATTATTGTGATATCTTTCTCCGGTCCAAAGGATCTATGACCCTCCCGAGCATGTTGGTAGTTCTCGCAACCATCATATTCCTAGTCCTGGAGAGGATGTTTCCGGGGCGTGACCTTCCCAAAGCGAAAGGCTGGTACTGGCGTGCGTTGCTGGTAAATTTCGTGCAGCTCGGGATTACTCTGGCGACCGCTAGGCTTTGGATTCGCCTGTTCCACGTCTCGGTTTTCCATCTGTCGGCCTGGCACATGCCTCTCGCGGAAGGCTTCGTCGGGTGGTTCGTTGGAACATTTTTCTTTTATTGGTGGCATGTCCTACGGCACAAAAATGGATTCTGGTTGGTATTCCATCAGGTCCATCATTCGCCGTCGCGAATCGAGATCGCAACATCTTTTTACAAGCACCCCATCGAAGTGTTGAGTGACGCAATTCTCAGCGCGCTCGTGATGTATCCGTTGCTGGGATCCTCGATGATGGGTGCGTTCTGGTACAACTTCTTTGCGGCGACCGGCGAATATTTTTACCACGCAAATTTGCGAACACCGAGCTGGCTGAGATTTCTGATCCAGACACCGGAATTGCATTCGATACATCACCAATACAACGTTCACCGATACAATTTTTCGGACATTCCGCTTTGGGACCGCCTGTTTGGGACTTATAAGGACACAACCGAATTTTCCGATCGGTGTGGATTCCCAACAGGAGCCGAAGCGAAACTCGGAGCGATGTTGGCGTTCAAGGATGTCTATCGCGAAGAATCCGCATTTTCCTAACGTCTCTCAAACACCGCCGCAACCTTATCTTCATACACCACCCGCCAATCCCGCGGAAGTTCTCGGAGCAGGTTGGCCAGTGTCGAATCGGTAGGCAAGAGCGCCGTCCGAATCTGCCACTGTTCCAGCACGTCGTTCCATCCCGGCTCGGCCTGCGTCAGGATCAGGTACTGGCGAATCCGGCCTGAGCCATAGAGATCGTGACGGTCATCAACTACGACCTTGGGTTCGGGATACATTCGATAAATGAGATAGCCCCCCCAGGCATCGGTCGAGAAAACCGGCTCCGTGCTCGGCTGCTTCCCCTCGAATTCCTTCTGCAGGAAAGTCACAGCCGCGACCGGCACTTTCTGCGGATCGAATTGCGCGTGAATCAATTGCCGCGAGCCAAGCCATCCACCTTGAAGGCAAATCGCGAATGCAAAGCCCACCGAGACAACCGGCCATAGGTGCCCTCGAAGCTCCATTTCCTGCACGCCCATGCGATCGGAGAAGCGTGAAATTCGGACTGTGCACCTGCGCACCCATTGCCAGCCACCCGGCTTGTCCGCCAGTGCAGCGAGGTTTTCCCACAGCATCGGCCCGACGATTAGCACCAGCAGGATCGACGAAACCGGAAGATTGCGCGACGAATAAAATCCCGCATACATCGCCAGCAGCACAACCAGCAGATGACTGAGACGTAGCTTCTTGCGATGACCCGCAAACGCGATCAACACCAGCATAAGGATGACCGCAAAACAGCGCTCCGCCCAGCCGTGAAAATCAGGCGATTTGAACTCGTCGATCCGGTCCATCAGGTAGCGATCACTCAGATAACGATAGATGTGCGCGTGCAATCGCCAGCCAAACGGATTCACGAGCGTCGCCGCCGCCGAGGCCATCCAAGCCACACCCATGGCATGGGCCCGATGCGCAGTGCGAATCGTGGCAAACGCATCATTCTTCTGCGCGCGAACACTCTCGACGAATGCCGCAAGAGCGTAGATTCCGAGCAGGGCTATACCGAAGAGCCATCCGCCATGTAGATTCACCCAAAGCAACATCGAGGCGGGAAAGAACCAGAGCATCCATCGCGGCCGTCTTCCTTGCTCCGAGCGTTCCCAATGTTCCAGCGCAACAAACCAGAGCAGCGAAAAAAGCCAGCTCACAATGTGCGGACGCGCGTACAGATGAATCGTCGAAGCGGCCTCCGCCAGCAGCATCAGCACGATCGCCAGCGGCAGACCGGTCCCGCGTTGCAGCAACTGCGAAAGCAGCAGCGCGAAAATCGCAGCCACCAACAAGGCGCACAACCAAACCACTCCGTTCAGGCCGCCAGCCCGGTGCAGAATCCCGAGCAGGATGTCGTACAGCCATTCCCACGCAAACCAGGGCTGACCTTGCATGGTCGAAGAAAACGGATCGGCGCGGGGGAGAGAGTGCGTCGCGAGAATCAATTCGCCGGTTCGAATATGCCATCCAATGTCGGGATCCGCCAGCGGTCGATTCGACAACGGCCCCGCCAGCAGCGACCAGAAAAGAAAAATGAAAATGATGTCCCGGACCGAAGGCAGGAGAAAACGGAGCGCTGACGAACTGGACTCGGCGGAGGGCATCAAAGGGTGAAGAGCAGTGTATAAGGTTTCGAAGTCATCGGTGATCGGGCGATCGGGTCATCTAAAACCAAGAAGGGCGGGGCCATCTAGGGATAAAGCGTTCTCAGATGACCCGATCACCCGATGTCCTTTAGTAGTGCAAATAGCCAATCCCCACCCGCATGTGGTGCAGCAGACTGTCTGGCATGGTCAAGGCAATGGTGAGCCCCAGCATTCCGTGGACAATGCCGATGGGATAGATACTGCGGTAGCGCCGGAACATCTCGCAGAAAAATAGCCCTCCGGCCAGAGTGAAAGTCGTCAGGATGGGACTGGGCAGGTGAGCGGCAGCAAACAATGTCGCCGCGACCCAAACCGCCGCCGGACTTCCGAACAATTCTTCGCAACGCGTAAAGAAAAACGATTGCAACGCGAATTCCTGGACGAGCGCCCAGGCCACGTACTGCCCCGTCAAATGAAGGCTCGGCCACATCGGATTCGCCGGGATCTGGCCGCCAGCCCAGCGCACCACCACCCCCAGAAAAATAGCCGTCGCAACACTAACGGCCAGCACCAGGCCGGCTCCAAACCTGGTTGGCAAGCCCAAGCCCATCCGCTTGAGCGAGGGCCGGTCCACTAACACGAAGACAAGAACTGTTATCGCCGTAATGAGGACCCACCTGTTACGAGATGCGAGCTGCGAAGACCATAACGCGCACTCCATTAAGGCGTAGACAACAATCAGCTGGAACCACGTAAAGGAACGCCGCCAGGCTAACGGTCCCTCCAGCCCCCGCAGCCGGAGATTCGACACCGGAGCCGGGGCAACCGTCGAACCAGCAAAAGTTTTCGTCTGAACCGCCATCTTGTGAATCTTCTATAGTAGATGCCAATGCCAATGCCAACGCCAACGCGAAGGACCAGCACATTGAGGCCAAGGGTGGTGATCGTAGGCGCCGGTTTCGGAGGCCTGACCGCCGCCCGCCGAATCGCTCGTCTCCCCGTTCAGGTCACGGTGGTTGACCGGAAAAACCACCACACCTTCCAGCCGCTGCTCTACCAGGTCGCGACCGCCGGCCTGTCTCCCGGCGAAATAGCGGCCCCGATCCGTTGGATACTAAGAAGCCACGCCAACGTTGAAGTGTTGCTTGAAGAAGTCGTCGATTTCAATTTGGAACAAAAGAAAGTCATTACGAAGCAGCAGGTGCTGGATTACGACTTTCTGATCATCGCCTCCGGGGCAACCCACGCCTATTTCGGTCATCAGGAGTGGGAGCCGCTGGCGCCCGGTCTGAAGACAATTGAAGACGCGCTCGAAATCCGGCGCCGCGTTCTGCTGGCCTTCGAACTGGCCGAGCGTCAGAACAAGAATAAGACCGCCGGCGGCGAGAATGTACCGCCGCTACAATTTGCAGTCATCGGAGGCGGCCCCACCGGCGTAGAACTCGCCGGCACTCTGGCTGAGATTGCGCACCACGCACTGACCCACGAGTTTCGCCATATCGACCCGCGGCAAACCCGCATCCTGCTGATCGAAGGTGGTCCCAGAGTTCTGGCAGCCTATTCCGAGGAGCTTTCCCGCAAAGCCGAAGACCAATTGCGGCGCCTGGGAGTCGAGGTTCGCACCTCACACATGGTCAACCGCATTGAACCCGGCGCGGTTTGGGTTGGCGACGAAAAGATTGCAGCCCCTGTGATCTTGTGGGCGGCGGGTGTTGCCGCTTCGCCTCTGGGCCGAAAGTTGGGTGTTCCGATCGACCGCGCCGGTCGCGTGCTCGTTCAACCCGACCTCAGCATTCCCGGACATCCCGAAGTATTTGTTATCGGCGACCTCGCCGCACTCAACGACGAAAATGGCAAGATGCTCCCTGGAGTCGCGCCGGTCGCCATCCAGCAGGGCGACTGGGTTGCCGACACAATCGCCCGCGACCTCGAAAATCAACCGCGACGCAATTTCCGTTATCACGACAAAGGCAGCCTGGCCACCATCGGCCGCGCCGCCGCCGTCGCCCAATTCGGCAAGTTCGAATTGTCCGGATATCTCGCCTGGCTCGCGTGGCTCTTCGTCCACATTCTTTTCCTGATCGGATTCCGCAATCGCCTGATCGTGATGATCCAATGGGCCTGGTCGTATCTCACTTACGAGCGCGGCGCCCGTCTCATCACGGGTAGCGACGAACTAACGGGCTGGACCCAGTCTCAAGAGGACGGTGGAGCGACGGGCGCCTCGCCCGTCCACCCGGGCGCTCAGCTCTCCACCAGCACCTCGGACCCGACAGCAGTAACTGTCACGCCGCCGCGGCTCTAGCCGATATAATCAACTTGTCGTGAAACGCGCCACTGTCTTCGTCTTTCTAATCTCGCTGCTTCTCCGACCCTCGCTTCGCGCCGAGGACACTCCCGCATCCGACCGCACTTTGGATGGCATCACCGTCGTCGGCCGGACCATGGTCGTGATTCCCTTTGAGAATACTTCTCCGACTCCTGGCCTCGAATGGCTCGGCGAATCCTTCACCGAAACCTTCCACGAGCAACTCAATTCTCCCGTTCTGTACGTAGCCAGCCGCGACGAGCGTCTCCGCGCCTATGATCGCCAGGGCGTTCCGGCCGGAGTTCATCCTGCGCGCGCCACCCTCTACCGCCTCGCCGAGCAGATGGATGTCGATTATGCCGTGCTCGGCTCCTATAAGTATGACGGCACGCGGCTGACTGCAATCGCCCAGTTGCTCGACATGCGCGCGGAGAAACTCTCGCCCGCCGTCACCGAGTCCGGGCCACTGGCGGATCTCGGCACGCTGCAATCCGCACTCGCTTGGGATCTGCTTCGCCTGATCCGCACTGACTTCTCCGTGCCCAAGGACAAATACATCGCCGGCGTTCGACCCGCGCGCCTGGACGCCCTGGAGAATTACGTACGCGGCACACTAGCCACTAGTGCTGAAGAAAAGGCACAGCGCTATCGCGAAGCAGTTCGCATCAACCCGGCCTACGCTCAAGCCTGGCTGGAACTGGGCAAGAGCTACTATGCTCAGCGTGCTTACGAACCCGCGATCGCAGCCTTGGGCCAAGTCCAACAGTCTTCTTTAATGTCAGGTCTGATGTCGGGCACAGTCGCCCGTGAGGCAAACTTCTATCTCGGACTCGCCGCCTACGCTCACGGAGACTTCGCGAAATCGGAAAGCGCCTTTCAGTTCGTCGCCGCGCGTCTGCCGCTGGCCGAGGTATACAACAACCTCGGCGTGGTCGCGTCGCGCCGCGGCCAGAAAAAAGCAGCTGAATATTTCCAGCGAGCAATTGAGAACGATCCCAGCGACCCTGACTATCACTTCAACATGGGAGTGACTCTTTCCCAGGCTGGCGATCGCGCCGGCGCGGCCCGCGAACTACGCACGACGCTCGATCATCGCCCGAACGACGCCGAGGCTAAGATGATGCTCGACTCGCTCACCCCTCCTGTTGCCGGCAGTGTAGTTCCGAGCAGCTCGACGTCGAAGGCTCCGGCCGAGCGCATCAAGCGCAACTACGAGGAGGACTCCTTCCGCCAGATGACCACGCAAATGGGCAGTTGGGCCGAACAGCAATTTGCCCGCTCCGATCCCCGCTCACACGCGCGCTTTCACGTCGAACTCGGCAAAGAACTCCTGGCCCACGGATTCACCACCGAAGCCGAGGCCGAATTCCATCACGCCGCTGCGGTCGATCCCTCAAGCACCGCGCCGCTCACAGCCCTTGCGGACGACTACGACGCTCGCGGCGACGCCCGCGAAGCTCGCGCCCAGGCCGAAGCCGCTCTCCGCATTCGCGAATCGGCCGAGGCCTATCTGGTTCTTGCGCGACTCGATTTACGAGAAAATAGAATGGAAGCGGCCGCCCAGAACATTAATCGGGCGCTGCAACTGGAACCCGGCAATCCGGCGGGCCAGGATCTGAAGCGCACCCTAGCAGCCAAGCTCGCGGAGAAAGCGCAGCCGCTGTCACAGCCATGAATCTCATATGTTTTGAAGGGGCGCGGCTTCAACCGCGCCGTGACTGCCACAAAATCAGTAGCGGCTTTAGCCGCCGAGCTCGTGTGGGGACAACTCGTGTGGGGACGGGCGCCCCCGCCCGTCCAAGCCGAGCGAAGCTCGGCAGCTGCCAGTGGCCACAACAGCTCTGGATTCGCCACGCAACCTGCTGCTTCGTAGTGCTCTTTCTCCTCGCCGCCGTCTCCTCCGCCGACGTCTTGAAGGTCACCGTCAACGACGCCATCCAACCCGTCACCGCCGAATACATTGGCCGTGCGCTCGACCTCGCAGCTGCCAATCACGATCAAGCCGTCCTGATCGAGATCAACACTCCCGGAGGCCTGGTAGATTCGACGCGCGAAATCATAGAAAAAATCGTAGCCTCGCCGGTGCCAGTCATCATCTACGTGACGCCCAGCGGCAGCCGCGCCGCATCGGCCGGCTTCTTCATCCTCGAATCCGCCGACGTGGCAGCCATGGCGCCCGGGACCAACACCGGCGCGGCGCATCCCGTAATCCTCGGCGGCAAGATGGACGACGTGATGAAACAGAAAATGGAGAACGACGCCGCAGCCCTGATGCGTTCCGTCGTTGCCAAGCGCGGTCGCAACGTCGAACTCGCGGAGAGTGCCGTGCGCGAGTCGAAATCCTTTACCGACCAGGAGGCGCTCGACAAGAAACTGATCGAGTACATCGCTCCAAGCGAACAAGATCTCTTCCACCAGCTGAACGGCAAGAGCTTCAAGCGCTTCAATGGCAAGACCGTCGCGCTGAGTCTCGACGACCAGCCTGTGCGCGACTACCAGATGACGCTCAAGCAGCGCATCCTCTCCTACATCATGGACCCGAACGTAGCGTTCATCTTTCTGGCCATCGGAGCGCTCGCGCTCTATGCGGAATTCAACCATCCCGGCGCGGTCATTCCTGGAACCGTGGGCGTGGTCTTCATCCTTATCGCCGCCTTCGCATTGAACCTGCTGCCCGTGCGCTTCGCCGCGATTGCCATGATCATCGGAGCCTTTGCGCTCTTCGCCGCCGAAGCCAAGTTCGCCAGCCACGGAGTGCTCACCACCGGCGGGATTGTGCTCCTAACCCTCGGAGGCCTGTTTCTGGTCGACGCGCCCATCCCAGAAATGCGCGTCCATCTGGCGACCGCGCTCGCCGTCAGCATCCCGCTCGGAATCATTACCGCCTTCCTGATGAGCATCGCCGTACGCGCCCGCCGCAACAAAGTTGTCACCGGCGAACAAGGATTAATCGGCGAAATCGGAATCGCACAAACCACGCTAGCGCCCGCCGGAAAAGTGTTCGTGCACGGCGAGCTGTGGGACGCCGTCTCCACGGTCCCCGTCCCCGCCGGAGAACGCATCGTCGTCCGCCAGGTCGATGGCCTCACGCTGCGCGTCGATCCCGTAGCGGCGGCGAGACCGGTGATGGCGTAAATATGCCGGTGGAGAGACGGGCGCCCTCGCCCGTCGTGCAGCGATAGCTGCGCCTGCGTAGGGACAGCCGCCCTCGGCTGTCCAAGCCGAGCGCAAGCTCGGCAGTTGCCTGAATCTCGATGGCGCAGCGGTTCACCGCTGCGCTACAACGGGTGGAAACTATGCCGCCGCAGTCGTCACCTTGCGCACCGCCAACGACATCATCACGCGCGTAACCCCGCTGATGATCATGCTCACGCCGACCAGGATGCCTATCGTCCAGGCGGAACTCGACGGCCATTGCATGTAAATCATCAGCCCCAACAACAGGGTTATGACCCCGTCAACCAGCACCCAGCTCGTTCCTCCCGCCGGACGCATCTTGAAAAACAGAATGATGTTCAGGACGCCCTCAATCAGGAAGAGCGACGCCAGTATCAACGTAAGCGATGCGACTCCCAGCAAGGGATGTATGATCAGGTACCCGCCGAAGGAGACATATGCGAGCCCAACCAGAAGCTTCCAGATCATGCTGCCAGATCCATGAGCGCGAAAGGCGAGCATGACGTGGACCACGCCTGCCAAGATGATGAGCCACGCAATGACCGCGTTGACCGCCACGGCGGCAAGAAATGGCGAACCAATCGCCACCATGCCAAAGACGATCAGCAAAACGCCCCACACGATGGATAACGTCGAAGCCTTACGTACGATGTCGACCGGAGTAGTCTGTGCCATAGAGGCCTCCTCGAAACGGCGGACTAATCCTACTCTCAAACCGCCAATTGGTGCTCGCAATGAATGAGGGTGCTGCCCGGTGCCCCATCCTTTTCGCGCACCTTGCCGGGTGCCCCATCCTTGCGCGGCCTTTTGCGCAAGGGTGGGATTCCACGGTCGCCGCCCCCCTCGGGATTTTCTCGACCACATGACAGAAAATCAGGAAACGTCCCGTCTGTCCCCATGTTTCTCCGCGCACTCTCCGAAAAGGATGGTGCTGGGAATCATCGGTGCACTCTATGAACGAGCGCGCTGCAGGGGGTCAGCAAGAAATCTCACGCAGGAGACGACCGTGGAATCCCACCCTTCAAAAAACGAAGGGCCGGCACCCGGCCCGTTTTTCTAGGCCGCGTGGGGATGTGTGGATTCTTTCCCTACCACTTCCTCAAGCAGATGCAAAAAACGCAACGAGTCTCTCAGGGCGCGGTGCTCGTCGGTTCGGACGGTAGTTAATATTTCCTCAGCGCGATCCAGAATCGCGCGGCGAGCAACCGCGACCCGCTTCGGCAATCGACCCTCGTCGAGTTCCAAGACGGCCGATGTATAGAGTTGTTCCCAGCCCGCGCCGAGCGAAGCACGACCAGAAGAAGCATGACCAGAAGAAGCACGACCAAGAGAAGTACGACCAGAAGCAGAGGGGATAGACTGTGGCATACGACGCCCCTTTTCCAGCGGAGAGACTCTCAGAAGATTCAGCGGAGGGACTCCAGGAACATTCGACGCTAGAAGCTGGAGGCTGTCTGTCCCCTAGCGCACCATCCGCCAAAAAGCGCCGCGGCGGATGGCCCGTCCTATCGCGAAGCGAAGGGCGGGGAATGTTACCGCACTAATGTTCAGCCATCACAGCGCAATCACCGCACACAAGCCTAATCTCCCTTCATGCCCTGGGGACTGAAGCGCTATCAGCAGACCCGCCAGCTCCATTTTGTAACTTTCAGTTGCTATCACCGCAAACCACTCCTCGCCAACTCGCAGGCGTGCGACATATTTGTGCGGAAGCTTGAAACCATGCGCCGCTGGTATGGCTTCTGGCTGATCGGATACGTAGTCATGCCCGATCATGTGCACCTATTATTAAGCGAACCCGAGAGTAAAAACCTAGCGCTCGCACTACAGATGCTGAAGCAAATGGTCTCCCGAAATCTGCACCCCGAGGGTGGCCCGTCCTATCGCGAAGCGAAGGGCGGGGATATTCAGCCGCAGGAGGGTGGCCCGTCCTATCGCGAAGCGAAGGGCGGGGATATTCAGCCGCAGGAGGGTGGCCCGTCCTATCGCGAAGCGAAGGGCGGGGACGTTCCGCCGCAGCCCTTCTGGCAAGCACGCTATTACGATTTCAACGTCTGGAGCGAGCAAAAGCGCGTCGAGAAGCTCCGCTATATTCACCGTAACCCAGTAAAGCGTGGATTGGTGGAGCGCCCAGAGGACTGGTTATGGAGCAGCTTCCATCACTATCTGACCGGAGAAGAGGGAGTGGTCGAGATCGAATCCCACTGGACAGCAACCAAACGCGAGAAGCAGGGAATCCCACCGTTCGGCGACGCGACCCAGCCTAAGAGTGAGTGGCGGGTGGCCCGTCCTATCGCGAAGCGAAGGGCGGGAACGTTCAGCCGCAGCCCTTCTGGCCGGTCGCCCCATCCTTTTCGCGCACTTTGCGAAAAGAGCCTGCCCTGAGCGAAGCCGAAGGGATGGGTGATGGGGATCATCGGTGCACTCTATGAACGAGGGCGCTGCCGGAGTCAGCAAGAAATCCCACGCGGGAGACAACCGTGGAATCCCACCCTTCAAAAAAGAAGGGCGCACCACCCGGCCACTCAAACGTTGTCATCGTGAGCGGAGCATGAACTTCACGAAGTGAAGTCCATGCGGAGTCGAAGAGCCTGCCCTGAGCGAAGCCGAAGGGACGGTTGCGTCCTTCGCCGTGGCAGGGACGCGCCAGGGAATTCTCCCCGTGCACTGCGGAGACAGCAAGGGAGTTCACCATCACAACCGCGAAGGAGTAAGAATCCCCGCAACTCGCCGTGTGGCGAGACGCCGCTCTAGCGCCACTTCCAAAGCTGCTTCCACAACTGCACGATCGTCTGCATCTTTCGCGGACTCGGGGTCCGTGTGTAAACCAACCGGCAGTCCTCGAACGCGCGATCGTAGAGCTGCCGCACGCCCTCAGGACTCAAGTGCGCGATCCGATGACGAAGCTGTTTGATCTCTTCCGCGCTGAGGATGTCCGGTGGTTCGTCGCGACCGCGCCGCCGTGCCATGGCGACCGATCCTAGCATATTCGCCTTATCTTCGCCCATCCCCAGAAGCTCCACTCTTTTTCCCTCGGAAATACAGAGTGTGCGGTATCGCACATGCCGCCGATCCATGGATAGAATTTCCTTGAGGTGCAGGCATGCCGACGAGGCGACTCGACGATAGAATTCGCGAACTTTGCCAACAGGCCGTCGCAACCCGAAGGGCTGGCGAGTTGCAAACTATCCTCGCCGAGCTTCGATCCGCTCTCGGTGAGCACACCAGGCGAGTCAGAAAAAGGTTCGTAACACTTGTCCTTCGAGAGAAGGGGTTTACCCAGGAGAGACGAGCGGCGTAGCTGACTCAGCCACGGAACCCGCGCCCAGAGCGTGATTCAAAGATGGAGACCAACGCGCGCCCGAAAAGAAATCCAGAACGCTGGGTGCACCTCTGTGCCCTTGCCGCCGAAGAGCAAGACCCGGTGCGCCTCGGCAAGCTGATCCACGAAATCTGCAAACTCCTCGACGCCAGGCAGCACCGGTTGGAAGTGAAACCGCCCGAGCTACCCCAAAAGACAACAGTCTGAAGCCCGCGTCCACAGCAGGATTCAAAGCCGGGTGCCCGTCCTTTTCGCGCACTTCGCGAAAAGAGCCTGCCCTGAGCGAAGCCGAAGGGGTGGGATTCCACGGCCGTCTCGCGCATGGGTTTTTTCAACCTCACGCCCCGTTTTTTTCATCACATTTTTCCTGTACGGCCCTCACAGACACCAAATCGCATTCGCGCAATAATTCACCGACAGTACAGCATCGAAAACTGTGCCCGTCTCCAGAGACGGACCCAAAATCCGCCGCAAAACCATTTTCGGCGGCTTCTTTGACAACATGAAGATATGCAGTAAAAGCGTCAACCCCGCACCCCGAAAAGTGCACGCCAAATTGCGGAAACACCAGCTAAGTCCTTATTCATGTAGTTGATAGAGCTAAGTACTTTAATTAGAACAGCTTAGCGCGAATTGGGGGGGTACAAAACCTTTCCAAATTCCACCCCTGCCAAAAACGATTTAATAACACCCGATTTAATAACACCTAGGAGCAATCATAATGTCATCTTCTTCAGATTCTTCAAACAGATATTCAGGCAAATCTTGTGAAATGCGAAAAGTCAATGGAGATCCCTGCACCTCTCCCGCTCTAAACGGCAAGAGGTTTTGCCACTACCACGACAAAATGGGACCATCGCCCATCAACATCGACAACGACGCCATTCCCTCCTCTCACGTCTACCTCCCTCAACTCGAGGATGCCGCCTCCATCCAATCGGCCATCTCGGAAGTTTGCGAGCTCATGCTGCACCGCCGTATCGAGCCAAAAGAAGCTTCAGCCCTGTTCTATGCCATGCAGGTCGCCGCTACGAATTTGGCGTTCGTGAATGCTAATAAAAATCGAACGCTAAATCCGGAGACGAGTTCAGTTCCGTCCTCCGAGCCCAAACGCTTGCCACCCGGAACGATTCAGGCATGTGAGCAGCCGCGACGCCGCAAGCGCCGCTTGCGTGCCTGATCAAGACTGGACGATCAAGTGTGGACGATCAAGACTCCGCTCAGGGTGACACTTTATCCAGAGCACCCGTATCTTCCTCAGCAACGGCGCAAGCAGGCTGTCACCGCCGATAACCGCCTGCTTGCGCTACAATCCGCTCATACCCTGAACGTTCACTGAACTTTGTGAATAGTGAACTTTGTGAATAGCGATTCGCAAGTTGCCTGGAGGCGTATATGGATCTCACTTTGGTGCTCACCGTTGGCGGCCTCATCGTCGTACTCTACGTTCTGAGTTCCATCAAGATCCTGGCGGAGTATGAGCGCGGCGTCATCTTCCGCCTCGGACGCCTGATGGGCACGGCAAAGGGCCCAGGCGTAATTCTGGTCTTCAGCCCGATCGACCGCATGGTGCGCATTTCCCTTCGGCAGGAAGCGCTCGAAGTTCCGCCGCAGGACATCATCACCCGCGACAACGTCACGTTGAAAGTGAATGCGGTTATTTTTTTGCGCGTGATCGATCCGAATAAGGCTGTCGTCGAGGTCTCGAACTACGTCTACCAGACTTCGCAGTTTGCGCAGACTACTTTGCGCTCGGTGCTTGGCGAACAGGAACTTGACGAATTGCTGGCTCACCGCGACAAAATTAACCTGCGGTTGCAGAGCATCCTCGATACGCACACCGCGCCATGGGGCGTGAAGGTTGCCAACGTGGAAGTCAAGCAGGTGGATATGCCCGAGTCCATGTTGCGGGCGATGGCCAAGCAGGCCGAGGCGGAACGCGAAAAGCGCTCGAAAATCATTCACGCGGAAGGTGAGTTCTCGGCCGCGCAGCGCCTGGTGGACGCTGCACACTTGTTATCTACCGAGCCAGCCAGTATCCAGTTACGCTATCTGCAGACTCTGACTGAAATCGGCGTCGAGAAAAACACGACGGTCGTGTTCCCCGTGCCGATCGATTTCTTCTCCGGCATGCAGAAGTTGCTTGGGGGATCGCCGACACCCGCCAAGCCGGCAGGAAGCTAGGAGGCTCGGAAAGATCAGAACTTTCAGCGGCTCGGAGTGTTTAAACGTTGAGAGGTTTCAGCTGTTAGAGGTCAACAGTTCTTCCCATGTCCACGGCGCAACAGGATACGGAGATCACGCTCGGCACCGGCCGCATGCTGGCCATTTTTTTCACTTTTGTTCTGATCTGCGCTTTCTTCTTTTCGATCGGCTTTTCGCTCGGCAGAAGAACCACGATCACGGGCAGCTTGGGGATTGCTCACGCTGGAGCTCCGGCGACCATCGTTCGGCCCTCGGCCGCAAAGACCGACGCTCCCCAACCAACGCCGCAGTCTGGCGATTTTAGCTTTTACAAGGCCGTAGGCGAAAAGAACGCCAACGCCGCGCTCGCGCCCAAGGATTCGAAGACGCCACCAGCCACCGCAACCGCGCCGACCTCAACCGCACCGACCCCAGCCCCAAGTGCAGACGCGCCGTCAAAAGCCGCCACTGACGCCGCAACCGCTGCACCCGCAAGCGCCGGATATTATGTGCAGGTTGCGGCGGTCAGCCGGCAGGAAGACGCAGAATCGCTGGTCGAGGCGCTGAAGAAGAAGCAGTATCCAGCGTTCAGCGCAAACAATCCTACCGCCGACAAGTTCTATCACGTTCAGGTTGGACCCTATACCGAACTGAAAGACGCCGAGGCCATGCGCGCCCGGCTGATCGGCGATGGGTACAATCCAATTGTGAAAAAGTAGATGTCTGACGCCAGTCCCAATCTAGATCGCTTTCTGCACGCCATTGCCGATCCCACTCGCCGCCGGATTCTAAGCGCACTCAAAGAAAAAGGCGGATGCTCGCTGGACAAAGAGACCGGGCTTTGCGCCGCGGATATCGAGCAGCGTGTGCAGCTGGCGCAGCCGACCGTTTCGCATCACATGCGCATCCTGGAAAAGGCCAGCCTGGTGGAAGCCAAGAGAGAAGGACATTGGCGCTGGTATCGGCGCAATGAAAAATTGATTACAGAAATGATGCGGGGTTTGAAGGGACAACTTTAGAAGGGACAAACTTAGGCGGTTCGTTGCGGCTAACTTCCCGCCCTCGCCATGGAGGCTTTTTCTTCGTTCTTATCTTTACCCTGCGTCCTCATGGCAGGCTTCCCTTCCCTCTGCGCCAGCACACGGACCTGTGAGATCAGGTCTGCCACTTCAAACGGCTTGGCCAGCGAAGGCACGCCATGCTCGTGGAGGAAACTTCGAGTCTCTGCGTCGGTCACTGTGGAGAACGTCAGCAGCAGCCCTTTCTCCATACCGGGACAATTTTTCGCGATCCATTCATACATTTCCCGCGCACTGCATCCGCCCGGCATACGGCCATTCATCACGATCACGTCGAAGGAGCCATTGCGGAGCTTCTCCTGCGTATCTTCAACGCTCATGGAGGTTGTGACTTCTGCTCCCGCGCCTACCAACACGTCGCGTTCAAATTCCAGCACCGCCTCTTCGTCTTCGACGAGCAGCATGCGCCCTGCGAGCAGCGACTCTCGCCGCGTGGGCGCAACCGTCTCGGGCAACGGAGGTTTCTCGCTCGCCAGCAAACGGATTGCAATCGTGGCTCCGCCCTCGTCGCGGTTGCGCGCCACGATTTCCCCGCCATGTTCCTTGACGATCCCGTAGCAGATGCTCAAGCCAAGACCAGTTCCCTTCCCCACCGACTTGGTGGTGTAGAAGGGATCGAAAATCCGGCTTGGATCCTTGATTCCCGGACCGCTGTCATCGAACTCCACGCACACATACGCATCCTTCTTGAACACGCGCACTTTCAACACACCGCTGCCGCTGCTCTCCACCATCGCGTCGAGCGCGTTGTTGATCACGTTCAGGAAGACCTGCTCCAACTGATGCGGATCGGCTACGACTGACGGTAAGTCGTCGGGGATTTCGCGTTCCAGCGAGACGTTGTTGACCTTCAAATCGTATTCGCGCAGCGTAAGTGACTCTTCGAGCACCTTGCGCAAGTCCACTTCCTGCTTCTGCGGCTTTCGCTGGCGGGCAAAGGAAAGCAGATTCTGTACGACCCGGTGCGTCCGCTGGGCCTGCTTGAAGAGCTTGCGCACATAGTCGGCGGAACGCGGCTCGAGGCCCGCACCTTCGAGCAGTTGCGCATAACCTAGGATTGCGGTCAGGGGATTGTTCAACTCGTGCGCCACGCCAGAAATCAATTGGCCGACGGCCGACATCTTTTCGCTTTGCAGCAGTTGCTCCTGCGTCCGCCGCAAGTCTTCGTAGGCGCGGCAAGTCTCCTCGTAGAGCTGCACCTTTTCGATGGTAGTCGCCAGTTGCCGGCTGATGGCGACCAGCAGATTCTCGTCATTACTTGAATAATGACGGTCTTCCTTGCTGGCAATACCCATGATGCCAATTGGCTTGTCCTTGCTCCAGAGCACAACCCAGATCCAGTAGGGCAACCGGTCTGCACATATAAACTCCACCACTGCGGCTGGCAGGTGCGGCAGAAAATCCTGTGTCACCACTTCCGCTCGTGAGCGCATCACGAGATCGCCCAGACCTTCCGGAAACACGACTTCGGCCATACGCACACGCGCCTCGCTGCGCGGGCCCCAACCCGCACGCCGCCGGTAGGTACCCTCAGGTTCCGCTGCCAGATAGACCGAGCCTGTCTCCGCCCCGAACAGCGAGATCACCTGGCGCAGCGTCAGGTTCAGAATTTCATCCAGATCGAACGACTGGGTCGCGATGACTGCCATCGCGTTGAGCGCGTTCAGCTCGCGATTGCGCCTCCGCATCTCGTCTTCCGAGCGCTTCTTCTCCGTGATATCGAGAACGAAGCCCTGATAGCGCTCAATCTGTCCGCTCGAATCGCGCGTGGCAAAGCAGCTCTGCGCCACCGCTAGCAGAGTGCCATCCTTGCGCCGCACCGTAATTTCAAAATTGCGCACGTAGTTGTGCGCCTCGATTTCCTTGCGAAAAGCCTCTCGCTCCTCGGCCACCCCGTGGAGCACGCTCCCCATGTCGAGTGCCATCAATTCGTCCCGGCTACCGTAGCCGAGCATGGTAACAAAGGCGTCATTGCAGTCGAGCAACTTGCCGTCCGGCGTCGCTACGAACACGCCTTCCTGCGCTTGCTCAAACAACATGCGGTACTTTTCTTCCGCGACTTGACGCGCGGTCGTATCGTGCACCACATGGATAGTGCCCCTTTGCTGGCCTCCCTGCTCGGCATACGATGAGGTCGAAACCACCGATTGCCCACCGAAACACGCATCCATTCCTTCCGTCAGCCCCGAACCGCGTTCGCAATAGGGGCATCCGCTCCAGGCGCGTTTTTGCGGCAGAACCTCTTCACACAGATGGCCCAATACATCGGCCGGTGCCTGTTCCAGGCGTTGCAGCAGGGCTTGATTTGTCTTGAGGATACGGAAGTCCGTGTCGTGCGCCAGAATCAAATCCTGGATGGAATCGAAGGTATTCATCCACTGCCGCTGGGAGCGCAGCACCTGCTCCAGCAACCGCAGATTTTCGACTGCAATGCCCAGCTTCTGGGCCGCCGATTCCAAAAACTCCAACTCTTCCCGCGTATGGCGCGGGCTGCCGGAGCAGCCGAGCGACAGCATCCCGATCACCGTCTTCTTGCCCAGCACCGGCAGCAACACCACGTGATGAACGCCGTGCTTCTCTAGTTGTTGGCGCTCCGGCTCTGACATCTCCGGGAGTTTCATTACCACCGCACGGTTTTCCTGGAGGACGCGGGTCCGCGTTTCATCCGTCCCCGCTTGCCCCATCCCTGCTTGCCCCAGGGCTCGGAGAAATTCCGGCGACAGGCCCGCGTGCTGCGTGGGCACCAGACGGTCTCCTTCCATCAGCTGGAACCACGCTGCCTTCGCTCCGACTACAGCTTTCAGTTTCTCCAGCGCAGTCTGCATCATCGGGGCATGATTCTGGCCGCGGGCAATCGTGACCGTCAACTCGTTCAGGACTGCCAGCCGGCGCGTGCGCAGCCGCGAGTCGTCCAGCACCATCAGCAGGATGCTTGCGCCAAACAGGACTTCCGCGAACAGGTACCCTTCACTCGGAATATGGCTGGTGAACTTAGGCCAGTTCAGATTCAACGTCAGCAGCCCGGCGCCGAACAGAAACGGCCCCGGCCCAATACGTCCGAACCGGTATCGCAGCAGTTCGACGGCTGCTCCCGCCGCAATCAGGCGGCAGGATACTTCCAAACCCAGGCCGAGGGCCTTCGCATCCGGAAAATACAGCGGCCGCATCGCGGCGCAGACCATCAACACCCACGAAACCGCGACCAACGCCGTCAGTGCTCGCCGCGCCTGCGCCGACATCAGCGCCGCCGCGGCAAATAACCCCATCGCCAGCACAAAGTCGGCCTGCGCGAATGCCGCCATCGACTTCGACGCGCCGTGCAACTCCCCGGCGCCCGCTACCCACAGAAACGTGCCGTAGGCGATCCAGCCCGCTCCCCACGCCAGCAGACATCGTTCCCGAAATACCCGGAAGAAAAGCAGACTGACGACGACCACGATGAGGGTGGCCGTCTCCCGCGCCGTCAGCCAGGGGCCGGTCAACACGCCAAGCGAATTCCCGAATAGCCCGGCAGGATCCATAGATCAACACACGAACGATAAACGCACGAACGCCTAAGCTCTTTGAATATCATGCTCGCTGCCCCTCGTTGCCGGATTTCCGTCTCCAATTGGTTACTTTCGGAATGTGAAGTCGTGGCCTAAAATGAGCGATACCATCACTTAGCGCCATGCCTAACGACCGCATCCTCGTAGTAGACGACGAGGAGACAATTCGCGAGATAGTTTCCTCCATGCTCGGCGGAGCTCATTTCCAGACTCGTCAGGCTGCCAGCGGCATCGAAGCCCTCGCAATTCTGGAATCGGGTGACGAATTCGATCTTGTCCTCTCCGACCTGATGATGGCCGAAATGGATGGGATTGCCCTTTTGGAGCGTGCCAAAGAACGCTACCCTGACATGCCGATCGTCATGGTTACTGCGGTCCACGACATTCAGGTCGCTCTGCAGGCTCTGCGCAATGGGGCGTACGACTACCTGCTCAAGCCTTTCGAGCGAGAACAACTGCTGGCCACAGTCCGTCGTGCGCTGGAGAATCGCCGCCTGAAGCGCGAAAACGATGCCTATCGCACCAACCTCGAGGCGCTGGTTGCTGCCCGTACCCAGCAATGGAAAACGGCGCTTTCCAACCTGGAGAAGTCCTATGACATCACCCTCGAAGCCCTGGGCGATGCGCTCGACCTCAAAGATGCCGAGACCGAAGGCCACTCCAGACGCGTGACCGCCTTCACCATCGCGATTGCGCGCAAAATGGGCCTGCCCAAGGAAGAGATCAACGTGATCGCCCGCGGAGCTTTCCTGCACGATATCGGCAAGATGGCCATTCCTGACGACATCCTGCGCAAGCCCGGCAAGCTAACGGATGACGAAATGGCCATCATGCGCGAGCACTGCTACCGGGGCTACAAGATCATCTCCCGAATCCCCTTTCTGGCTGAGGCTGCCGAGATCGTGTACTCCCATCAGGAGCGCTACGACGGACAAGGCTATCCCCGTGGCCTGAAGGGCGACGAGATCCCACTCGGCGCGCGCATGTTCTCGATCGCCGACACCCTCGACGCCATGACGTCCGACCGCGTCTACCGTCCCGCACAATCATTTGAAGTCGCCCGCGAGGAAATCAAACTCTGGTCTGGAAGACAGTTCGATCCCCAAATCGTCAAAGTATTCCTCGAAATGCCCGAGAACATCTGGGAAGACCTGCGGAAAGACATTAACGGGCAGGACCCGTCTTTTCCGCGGGTGTAACCGCGGACCCCTGGCTGAGGTTGCAACGCTAAACCCGCAACCCTGACCTGCATTTCCTGTCAGGCACCGGGCATCGTTTTACTCTCTTCGCCCCATCCAACTTGACAAGTGAAGTCAATCCAAACGGTCCCCACAACGGTTGGTGTTCTGGGGTAAATGACCGGTACCCGTCAGAATGTGCCTGGTTCACATCTGGCGGGTTTTATTTTGACGCGCCATTGCCGATAGATACCCCGGATCGTGGCATCTCGCGTAGCTCTGTCCTGTTTGTCCCGTAATTTCTCGTTTTACTTCTTTCGATTGCAACTCGGGAAGCTCGTCTCGTTCTAACAGCAGAGGTGTATAAGGGAAGCTTTGCATTCGTTTTCCATATCTGGCTTCAGGATGCAGAATTTCAAGACACCATCCAGATCAGATCCGTCAAGATCAGGTCCATCAAGCTCCAGGAGAGATCCGATGAAAACCGCCATTGTCACGCTTTGCGCCATTCTCGTTCTGAGCGCTCCCTCGATCGCGCAGAGTCCCACGCTCAGCCCCGTGCCCAACACCATTTTCGTTGGCGCCGATGGCAAATTTGAAACCGCTCCGGATACTGCGCTCATCCAGTACAACATCTCGGCCCAAGCCGACAGCGCCAAGGATGCCTACGACCAGGCCGCCAAACAAGCCGAGGCCACGCGCCAGGTTCTGCGCGCAAATGGCATTGATCCCAGGTCCGCGGAAATCGGCTTCTTCTCTGTGAACCCGCAGTACGATTGGAAAAACCCGAAGCACAGAGTCATTGGCTATCAGGTCACGACCAGTGTCAGCCTGAAGCTCAAGGATTTTTCCAAAATCGGTCCGGTCACCCAACAGCTTGCCGACGCCAGCGTCAGTGAAAGCCAGTCGCTCAGCTACACGCTGGACTCGACCGACGAGGCCAAGAGCAAGGCGGTCGCCGACGCCTACCGGCGTGCCCGCGCTTCCGCGCAATCCCTCGCCGCCGCCAGCGGACGCACGCTCGGTGAACTCTCCTATGCATCCGTCGATACCTTCGAGAACATCCGCGTGATGGCGCCCATGCAGCGCCATTCCGCGCCCATGGCAATGGCAGCACAAGGCCCCGCCCCGACCGAGGAATTCTCGCCCCAGAATGTGACGGTGACCGCGCACGTAAACGCTATGTTTGTATTGAAATAGCTCGTGTGGCGCTGACACTCTTGTCCGCGAGTCCGCAAACGAGCAGTTCTAGCTCCCGGCTTCTGTCCTCGAGCAGCCTCGGTGGCCGGGCGGGGACGCCCGGGCGCTCCACTAAGTTAGTCGTTGCGAACAATGACCTCACGCCTCGAGGAAATCCGGGTCGGATCCACCGTCACTTCGCGCTGGATCTCCATCTCGATCGAAGTTCCGGGCTCCAGCCTAACATCGGCGCCGCGCGAGAGCATGCTGATCGCCAGCCCGGTGACTCCTCCAATTCCCGCTCCGATGCCAGCTCCCTTCCCTCCGCCGGTTACCGCGCCGATCACCCCTCCCGTGGCTGCCCCTTCCGCGGCTGACTTGGCTTTTCTCCCGACTTCGCTATCCTGGCGGATCGTGCCTTCCGAGTCTTTCATCGACGTCTTCTCGGCCCCAGGCGTGTTTTCCACTGAGCCCCCGAGCATCACCGTATAGCCACTGGGATAAATCATCGAGGTGAAGTGGATCAGCACCTCGGCGCGCCCCTTTATATGCCCGCCGCGGTGCACGCGTGTGATCTTTCCCTGGATGTAGGTCCCGGCCGGAATCACGACCCGGTCGTTGACCACAAACGGAAAGGCAGTCTCCGCGTATACCGGGTCTCCGTCTCTAGCTGTCTTCGTCGAAATCGCCTGCTTCAGTGACAGCGGAACCCTCGTTCCGGCCGGAATGGTCAGTGTAGGCTTCGCAGATTCCATCGAAGGCGCAGCTGGGTCTGGGGCCAGCGACGACTGTGCGGCCGCAATCCCGGCCAACAGCAAAACCCAAATACAAGCAGCAGCACAGATTCTCATCGAAGGCCCACCTCTTCAAGATAATTTTAGTAACATGCTTGCAACCTCAGATGCGACCAAGGGAGCGCTGAGTTAGCTAAGAAGCAGCGATCGGGCTTGCCTAAGGACAGCCGCCTCGGCTGTCCACCTAACCGCTACTTCGTCGCGCCCGGTTCTCCAGCACATTGCCCATGAATTGGGACTGCAATTTGTGCGCGCACCCCTCACCGCAAACATGCATCGCGCCTTCCAGCACCGCGAGTTTTTCGTCCCACGGCGCCAGATGCATTACCGGCACCGCGTAATCGCCAAATGAGCTCCACATCACCCACCAGCGGTCGCTCGCGCCTTTTAGCACCCCGCAATTCGGGCCGGCACAACGGTAAACCGGCACAACGGTAAAACGGACTCGGAATGAGAAGTACGCCTTCGGACATGGCTAACCTGGACACTCCGAGTCATTGTAGCTGAGGAGTCCGCGCGGGGCCACGGGTTTACGGGCACTACTTGTACAACAAATACTTCTCCCGCAGGCGCACAAATTCATCGAGCCGCTCCTGCCAGTCCGCCGCAATCCTCCTCGGATCCTCTCCCGCGCCGATCGCATCGAGCACACTCTGATTCACCAGCAGATCGCTCATTCGCTCCAGTTTGAAATCATTCGGATAGATCTTATGCAGCGCCGACGCCAGCTCAATCCCCAATTCCGGCGATTCCAAAGTATTTCGATCCAGAAGAATCAGGTTCACGCCTTCGCACCGTTCGCCGGCAAAGTTACTCGCCGACGGAGTGAAAACAATGGGCACGAAGCGCACACTCTGAATACTCCTCCCGTTCAAATAAGCTGCCAAGTCCCTGCCCTTGATCCACGGGGCGCCCAGCACTTCGAACGGTGTATCGGTGCCGCGCCCCACCGAGACATTCGTCCCTTCAATCATCGCCACTCCTGGATAGAGCGTCGCCTCGGTCAAACTCCGCAAATTGGGCGACTGATTCACCCACGCCAAGCCAGTCGAATCGAACCAGTCCCCGGGCTGCCAGCCTTGCATCGCCACCACCTCGAGCCGCGCCCCGATGTACCGCTCGGCGTTGAACATTTTCGCCAGCTCTCCTAGAGTCATTCCGTGGCGCGGCGGCTCGGGAAAGTAATTCGTAAACTTTTCCCGTCCTACATCGGACACCGGCCCCTGCACAAACGACCCGGTAATTGGATTCGGCCGATCTAGAATGACAACTTCAATTCCTGCTTTGGCCGCCGCTTCCAGAAAATATCCCGTCGTAGTTTCGTACGTGTAAAAGCGCGCGCCCGCATCCGCCAGATCGATCACCACCGCATCCAGCCGCTTGAGCACGTCCATCGGCGGACGTCGCGCTGCGTCGCTCGCTCCATAGACGGTGTAGACCGTAATCCCGGTCGCCGCATCCTTCGCGTTCTTATTCTTGATGTCCGTAGTGTCGAGTGTGCCCGTTACTCCGTGCTCCGGACTGAATATTGCATCGAGCGAAATTCCCGGCACCTTCGCCAGCACGTCAATGGTCCGATGCCCTTCCGCGTCCACGCCGGTCTGATTCGTCAGCAATCCAATGCTTCGTGGAGCCCCGCCCCTGGCCGGATGCAGCGCTGCGAATTTTGTTTCCTCGAGCACATCAATTCCCGTCTTTACCGTTCCGTTTCGCACTGCCAGCCTGCGCGCCGCGCTCTGCATTTCGTTGTAGCCGGTGATAGCTGCCACCCGCATCTTCTCTGCTTCTTTCGGATCGAGTGCCAGCGCCGACGCCACCGCCGTCGCCACCTTCGTCCGCAGCGAGATCGCATTTCCCTTCTCCTTCGTCGGCAGTGCGTTCATGTGCACCGCGTTCATATGCACGGCATTCGTCAGCAGCACGATGTAAGTCTTCGTCGAGGGATCAATCCACAGTGAAGTCCCCGTGAATCCGGTATGCCCGTACCCGCCCACCGGCAACAGTTCGCCGCGGTTGCTGGAAAGAGGAGAATCTATGTCCCACCCAAATCCGCGCAGCGCAGTTCCATTCACCGGCTGCTGTGGCGCAGTCATCTTCGCGATCGTCGCGGGAGTCAGTACGCCTCGCCCACCATCCAGCAGGGCCTGCGCAAACATTGCCAGGTCGTCCGCAGTAGAAAACACTCCCGCATGCCCCGCCACGCCGCCCATCCGCCGAGCCGTAGGATCATGCAGCACTCCGCGCAGCATGTGATGGTTCTCATCCTCTTCGGTTGGAGCTATGCTAGATTGCCACGACGTGGGAGGAAGGAACCGGGTCTGCTTCATGCCCAGCAGTCCAAAAACATGCTTCGCGGCATACCCATCGAGCGGCTCGCCGGAAAGCCGTTCCACCAGCGCTCCCAGCACCACGAAGTTGACATCGCTATAAATAAACGCTGCTCCCGGAGCCCACGCCGGAGGCGCCTCAAACGCCATCCGATACGCCGTCTCCTTCCCCTGCCATGGCTTCGTCAAGTCCAGATCGAGAGCCAGCCCCGAGTAATGCACCAGCAGCTGCCGAATCGTAATATCCTGTTTCCCGTTCTGCCCAAATTCGGGAAGGTACTTCGCGACCGGATCGTTCATTCGAAACTTCCCCTGCTCCCAAAGTTGCATGATCGCCGGAGTGGTCGCCAGGACCTTTGTAAGCGACGCACAATCAAACACCGTATCGAGCGTCATCGTCTCCCGCCGAGGTTCAATCGCCCGGCTGCCGTAAGCCTTGCGATATACGACCTGCCCGTCATGGCCAACGACGAGGACGGCGCCGGGGATCTGTTGCTGGGCGATGGCTTCGTTGATGACGGGATCGAGAACGGCGAGGCGTGAGTCCAGCGCAGTCTCGGAGAACGCGGCGGCAGAAAACATGAGAGCGAAGGACAGCAGATTTTTTGGTAAGTGTTTCACGTCTGTTGTGACTCTACATGACCGCGGAGATGCGGCTCAAGGCTTAACGGTACCAACGATGCCCCCAGAGTAACTCCCCGTTTGCCTGTACCCGCCGCCTTTGCTATAACCGCTTCAGTTCACAAAATACCCTTGAACCTGACGCTGCCCAATCGAGAATCCGGTTTTTCCTTCCTCGCGCGCAATTTCGTCGCGCAGGATGATCGGTTTCCGAGCGCGTTCGGCATCATGGAAAAGGCTATCGCCGCCCACGCCTTCCCCGCCTGTTCGCTCGCGGTTGCCGTCGGCGGAGAGCTCGTCGCCCACAAGGCCCTCGGCCGCTTCACATATGATCCGGCTTCACCCATGGTCACGACCGCGAGCATCTTCGACCTTGCTTCGCTGACTAAAGTCGTCGCCACGACCGCCATGGCGATGATCCTGTACGAGCGGGGGCTGCTCGATCTCGAAGCCGCAGTCACTGCTATCGTCCCTGAATTCGCCGGCGCCTCGGACGATCATGACTCGCGTCGCCGCGAAATCACTTTGCGCATGTTGCTTGCACACAGCTCCGGCCTGCCCGCCTACGAAAAGCTTTTCCTGCGCGCCAAGACTCGTGAAGAACTATTGCAAGCCGCCTTCACTACCCAACTTGCCGCTGCCCCCGGTGAACGAGCCAAATACAGCGACATCGGCTTTATCATTCTTGGCGTCGTCCTCGAACGCCTCGCCGACGAATCCCTCGACCCGTTCTGCCAGCGGGAAATCTTCGGTCCACTCGGCATGACGCACACGACTTTCAATCCCGCTTCCGGGTTAAAAGACTCCATCCCGCCCACGGCCGAGGACCGCAGCTTCCGCCACCGCATCATCCAGGGCGAGGTGCAGGACGAAAACGCGAGCATCCTCGGCGGCATTGCCCCACATGCCGGCCTGTTCTCCACCGCCGAAGACCTGGCCATCTTCGCCCACGCCATGCTCAACGGTGGATACCCGCTCCTCCGCTCCTCGACCGTCGAACTTTTCTCGCGCCGCGAGTCCGCTCCCGAAGGCACTTCCCGAGCGCTTGGCTGGGACACGCCCTCGGCGCCCTCGCAATCCGGGAAACACTTCTCGCCGCGTTCCTTCGGACACCTCGGTTACACCGGCACGTCCCTCTGGATCGATCCGGAGCGCCAACTTTCGATAACTTTACTAACCAACCGCACCTGGCCCGACTGCCAGAACCAGGCAATCAAAAAGGTACGCCCGGCGTTTCACGACGCAGTGATTGAAGCCTTGGGGAAGCAAGCTTGAAACGCAAAGAGTTGAAACGCAAGAGAATGACCGTAGAACTCCGCCGCCTCGGTACCGAGAAAACAAACTCCGCCTCCGTCGATCTCGATCGCAAATCCGCGCTCGAAATCGCCCGCATTATCAACGCTGAAGATGCCAAGGTCGCCGCCGCCGTGAAGGGCGCCCTCCGACAAATTGCGAAAGCGATCGACCTGATCGCGGCCGCGCTCGCCCAAGGGGGACGCCTCATCTACGTAGGCACCGGCACCAGCGGACGCATCGCCGCCCTCGACGCCGTCGAATGTCCGCCCACCTTTGATGTCGATCCGGGCATGGTCCAAGTCATAATCGCCGGCGGCCCGAAAGCGCTGAGCGCGGCCGTGGAAGCCGACGAAGACTCCCGCGAACTGGGCCGCAAAGAAATCGCGAAGAAGAAGCCCACAAAAAAAGATGTTGTCGTAGGCATCGCGGCTAGCGGACGCACTCCCTTCACCATCGCCGCCATCAAATATGCGCGTGCCCACGGCGCAAAAACCGTTGCCGTCGTCTGCAACCCGAAATCTCCGCTCGGCAAAGCCGCGCACATAGCCATCGTTGCGGACGTGGGAGCCGAAGTTGTCGCTGGCTCCACGCGTATGAAAGCGGGCACCGCGCAGAAGATGATCCTGAACATGCTCTCAACCGGCGCGATGACCCGTCTCGGCTACGTCTACGGCAACTTGATGGTCAACCTTCACACGAAGAACGAAAAGTTGCAGGAGCGCGCAGTAGGCATACTGGAAGAATCCATCGGACTCAACCGAGCAGCCGCGCGCAAGCTTCTCGGCGCCGCGGGTGGTCGCGTTCCCATAGCGCTGGTGATGGCCAAGGCTGACGTCAGCCATACTCGCGCTGCAGTTGCCCTGAGAGAATCTCGAGGTCAAGTGCGCAGAGCGATAGCGCTCGCAAAGTCCATGTAGCCAGGGGACGCGGTTCCCTCATTTCTGACCGCCGCGGTCCTGCAATCGTAGTTAGAATGAATCGTAGTTAGAATGAAAGCAGCGCTTGATTTTTGAGCAACCACTCAAGCTATGGATAAGCTCGTAATCCGCGGTGGCAACCCGCTGCTCGGCACCGTCCGAATCAGTGGTGCGAAGAACGCCGCGCTCCCTTGCATGGCGGCAGCCTTGCTTACCGACGAACCGGTGATTCTCGAAAACATTCCGCAAGTGCGCGACATCGAAACCACACGCAAGCTTCTCGCCGCCATGGGCGCGGAAGTCGAACTCGGCTACGGACGTGCCCATCACCGCACCACGATTTGTGCACGCTCGCTCGCCGCTCCTGAAGCGTCTTATGAACTGGTCAAGACCATGCGAGCCTCGACGCTCGTCCTGGGACCGCTGGTTGCGCGCTGTGGACGCGCCCGAGTCTCGCTTCCGGGCGGATGCGCCATCGGTGCGCGCCCCATCGATCTGCATATCAAAGGTCTTGAGCGCCTCGGCGCCAAGATCACGCAAGAACACGGCTACGTCGAAGCCACCACCGATCCGATCAATGGCGATCGGCTCAAAGGTGCCGAAATCGTCTTCGACAAAATTACCGTCACCGGCACTGAAGACCTGCTCATGGCCGCCACCCTTGCCGATGGCGAGACCATCATGCAGAACTGCGCCCGCGAACCTGAAGTCGCCGACCTCGCCGCGCTGCTCAATGCCATGGGCGCCAAAATCCAGGGCGCCGGCACGTCCACGATCCTGGTAAAGGGCGTCAACAAGCTTCACGGCGCCCGGCACCGCATCATCCCCGACCGCATCGAAGCCGGAACCTTCATCCTCGCCGGAGCCCTTACCGGCGGCGATCTCAACGTTGCCGGATGCGATCCCGCGCACCTCACCGCCATCCTGCAGAAACTCGCGGAAGCCGGCGTGAAAACTGTGGTGAAAGCCGACTCCGTCCGCGTCATGGGCGATCAGCCGCTCCATGCGGCCGACATGAACACGGAAGAGTATCCCGGCTTCCCCACCGACATGCAGGCGCAATACATGGCGCTCGCCACGCAAGCCGAAGGAACGTCGATCATCGAGGAAAATATTTTCGAGAACCGCTTCATGCACGCGCAGGAACTAGTCCGCATGGGCGCCAACATCAAGATCGAAGGTAGTCGTGCCATCGTCCGCGGCGGAACTCCGCTCAGCGCCGCCGCCGTCCTCGCCTCGGACCTGCGCGCCTCCGCCTCGCTCGTGCTCGCCGCCCTGGTCGCGGACGGCGAGACCATCATCGACCGCGTCTATCATCTGGACCGCGGCTACGAGAACATCGAAGAGAAACTGAAAGCTATAGGCGCCGAAATCCGCCGCGTAGGAAATATCTTCCCCAAACGAGCCGCCGTCCCCGCCCAATTGTGACAGGTAACGATAGTAACCTTCGGGCCCCTTCGCAGACGGCAATCAGGCCCCGCAAGGCGCACCTTAACTACTTAGGATCACTCCCCTCGAATTGAAGTCTTCCGGGTGACTTTGGTAATTCTGCCTTCATCGCTCGCCTATGGGATAACTGAATGCGGGCCCGTGTAAGTCCCGCGGATTAGTCCCGGCCGATTAAAGCTACGAAGCGTTGCCGCACGCCGGCCGCGCTGCCAGGAACCCAGATATGAAGGTTGTCGTTCTGTGCGGTGGATTAGGTACCCGTCTCCGGGAGGAAACCGAATTCCGGCCCAAGCCGATGGTGGAGATCGGAGGCCGTCCCATTCTGTGGCACATCATGAAGATGTACGCCCACTACGGAATGCGCGAGTTCATTCTCTGCCTCGGGTATCGCGGCAACATGATCAAGGATTACTTCCTGAACTACGAAGCCATGAACAGTGACTTCAAAATCTGCCTCGGCCGCAAGTCGCAGATCGAGTTCATGGGCGCTCACCACGAACAGAATTTCGCCGTCACTCTCGCCGACACCGGCCTCGAAACCAAGACCGGTGGCCGCTTGCAGCGCGTTGCCCGTTATCTCGAAAACGACGACACGTTCCTGCTTACCTACGGCGACGGCCTGAGCGACGTCAACATCGGCAGCCTGCTCGACTTCCATCGCCAACATGGACGCCTCGCAACTGTTACGTCCGTCCCGCCCGTCTCTCGCTTCGGAGTGCTCGAAACCGACGCCCAGGGCCAGGTCCAGCGCTTCATGGAGAAACCTAAGGCCAATGGCCTGATCAGCGCCGGCTTCTTCGTCTTCAACCGCCGCGTGCTCGATTACCTTGGCGGGCCGGAGTGCGTCCTCGAACGAGAGCCTCTGGAGCGGCTGGCGCGCGAAGGTCAACTCATGGCTTATCGCCATGACGGATTCTTCTTCGCCATGGACACTTACCGCGAATATCAGTACTTGAACGAGCTCTGGGCGAGCGAGCAGACACCGTGGAAAGTGTGGGCGGAATGAATTCATTTTGGCGAGATCGCTCCGTCTTCGTCACCGGCGGCACGGGGCTACTGGGATCGTGGCTCGTCAAGCAGCTCATCGACGCCGGCTCGAATGTTGTTTGCCTGGTGCGCGACTGGGTTCCACAAAGCGAACTCGTCCGCAGCCGTCGCATTGAGCAAGTCAATAGTGTGCGCGGCGATATCGTCGACCGTGATCTCATCGAGCGCATCCTCGGCGAGTACGAGGTCGAAGTCGTCTTTCATTTGGCGGCCCAGACCATCGTCGGCATCGCCAATCGCAACCCGGTCTCCACCTTCTCCACTAACATCGAGGGGACCTGGAATCTGCTTGAGGCTTGCCGCCGCTCTCCAAAGGTTGCGTCGATTGTGGTGGCGTCCTCCGATAAAGCCTACGGCGATCAGGAGCATCTCCCCTACACCGAGGCGATGCCCCTGCAAGGGCGTCATCCCTACGATGTCAGCAAGTCGTGCGCCGATCTGATCGCACAAACTTACGCAGTCAGCTACAACCTGCCGGTCGCTATCACGCGCTGCGGAAATTTCTACGGCGGCGGAGATTTGAACTGGAATCGCGTGGTCCCGGGCACGATTCGCTCCATCATTCGCGGAGAACGGCCCGTGGTGCGCTCGGACGGCAACTTCGTCCGCGACTATTTCTATATCGAAGATGGCGCAGCCGCGTACATGCTGCTCGCCGAGCGCCTCGCCTCTTATGCCGGCCTCCGCGGCCAGGCTTTTAATTTTTCCAATGAAAGCCAGATCAGCGTGCTCGACATGGTCGAACTAATTCTGCGGAAGATGAAGTCTTCTCTTCGCCCGGAAGTGCTCAATCAGGCCAGCAATGAAATTCGTCATCAGTTCCTGAGCGCCGAGCGTGCCCGCACCATGCTCAACTGGCAACCGCAGTTCACTCTTGACTCCGGCCTTGATCGCACCCTCGCCTGGTACCGCGAGTTTCTGGGCGCGCCGGCTGCGATGTCGCATGCGGGCAGGGGATAACCCGGCGATGACAATAACACCGACAACGACAAAGGAGACGAGCAAAACTGCCGGCCAACTCCGCGAGGAGGTCCGCGCGCTCGTGAAGCAGTACTACGACGTCGCCCTGGCACCGCCGGCGTTCGTGCCCGGCCAAAGCGTCGTGGCCGTGTCGGGCAAAGTCTTTGACAGCACCGAGCTCGAACTTCTGGTCGAAGCGTCGCTTGATGCATGGCTAACTACCGGCCGTTTTGCAGATCAGTTCGAACGCGAATTTGCCGCCTTCATGGGAGTGCGTTGTGCTTCGCTCGTCAACTCCGGATCCTCCGCCAACCTTCTGGCTCTGTCGTGTCTAACTTCTCCATCGCTCGGCGATCGCAAGCTATCTGCCGGAGACGAGGTCATCACCGTAGCTGCTGGATTTCCCACCACCGTCAATCCGATTATTCAGAACGGGCTCGTCCCAGTCTTCGTCGACGTCCAGATTCCAACTTACAACCTAGACGTAACTCAGCTTGAAGCGGCGGTCTCCGATCGCACCAAAGCCATCATGCTGGCGCACACCCTCGGCAACCCGTTTGACGTCGATGCCGTCACGGAGCTGGCAACCAAACACAATCTGTGGGTGATCGAGGATTGCTGCGACGCCGTCGGCTCTCTCTACAAAGGGCGCACCGTTGGGACCTTCGGCCATCTCGCCACCACCAGCTTCTATCCCGCGCACCACATCACCATGGGCGAAGGCGGATGCGTGCTCACTCAGTCCCCCGCGCTCAAGAAGTTGGCCGAGTCTTTTCGCGACTGGGGCCGCGACTGCTGGTGCGATCCTGGAAAATCCAACACGTGCGGTTGCCGCTTTGAATGGAAACTTGGCGATCTGCCGAGCGGATACGACCACAAATATATCTACAGCCACATCGGCTACAACCTCAAAGCGACCGACATGCAAGCCGCCGTCGGAGTCGCGCAACTCAAGAAGCTGCCTGGCTTCATTTCCGCCCGGCGCGCGAACTTCGCCAAACTTCACGCTGCCCTCAGCGATCTCGACGACATCTTCATCTTGCCCGAAGCCACCGCGCACTCGGACCCCAGCTGGTTCGGCTTTCCTCTCGCTGTCCGAAACGATGCGCCCACAACCCGCAACCAGATCGTGCGCTTCCTGGAGTCTCGAAACATAGCCACCCGCCTGCTCTTCGGCGGCAACCTGCTTCGCCAGCCCGCCTATCGCGACATTAAGCGGCGCGTGGTCGGCGATTTAAGGAACACCGACTTTGTAATGAACAACGTTTTCTGGATCGGCCTCTACCCCGGCATCACGCAATCGATGATCGATTACATGGCGGAGACTTTCCATCAGATTCCAAGAGCCGCCTCCGCCGTTCACGGAGCATAACTGACGCAACAACGAACCAAGCAAGCATGACCCACGCAAAAACGACAAACCGGCTGGCACGCGATCTTGATAACGTCCTCGCGCGAACCGAGCCTCTGTGGCAGGAGCTGCGCGGCCAGCGCATCCTAATCACGGGTGCCACGGGATTTTTCGGATGCTGGCTGCTCGAGAGCTTCGCCTGGGCGAACCGCCGGCTGAATCTCCACGCTCATACGGTTGGGATATCGCGAAATCCGGGACGGCTTGCTGAGAAGGCGCCTCACCTGGCGCAAGATCCAGCGATCACCTTGCACGCCGCCGACGTTCGCCACGGCGACTTTCCCCAAGGCGCATTTTCACACGTCATCCATGCCGCGACCGAAGCCAGCTCGAAGCTGAGTACCGAATCGCCACTTGTAATGTTCGACACCATCGTCGAAGGGACACGCTGGGCGCTGCAGTTCTCGATCGCCAGTTCCGTCAACAGATTTTTGTTCGTCAGTTCAGGCGCAGTTTACGGAACCCAGCCGCCGCAACTCGCACTCGTTGGTGAATCCTTTGAAGGTGGACCCGATCCTCTTAACCCCGCCTCTGCCTATGCCGAAGGTAAGCGCTCCGCGGAAATGCTGTGCTCGCTGGCTGCTTCGCCCCGTTTAGCGACCACGGTCGCGCGCTGTTTCGCTTTCGTCGGCCCCTACATGAAACTCGACGCGCACTTCGCCATCGGCAACTTTATCGCCGATCGTCTGGACCATCGCCCGATTCGCGTCCTGGGAGACGGTTCCCCAGTGCGCTCCTATCTTTATGCCTCCGACCTGATGGTCTGGCTTTGGACCATTCTCTTCCAGGGACAATCCCGCCGCGCCTATAACGTGGGCTCCGAAGAAGCTCTGAACATCGCCAGCGTAGCGCGCGAAGTAGCCGCCGCTTTGCCACCGGAAGTTGATGTCAACGTCGGTTCCAAGGCAACGGCTGGCGCCTCTGTGCACCGCTACGTGCCCTGCACGGCGCGAGCGCGCGAAGAACTAGGCCTTCGCGCCGAGGTGCCATTGCGCGAAGCCATCTGCCGCACCCACGCTTGGTTTTCCTGCGACGTATTTTCCGAACACGAAATTTCTAAACCAGCGGCTGCCGCGCGGGGGACCCATGCATAGCGCTGCTACTCTCAGTCCTCAGCCCCATCGCGCATGCGGCGCTTGCGGTGCAACCGGAAACAAGGTCTACCATCACCAGCGGTTCATCGTGCCAGACGGCTATCCTCTGCCGAGCGAGTACAACGTTGCCGTGTGCCGCCGCTGCGGTTTCGTCTACGCCGATCCCGCCGCCACCCAGCGCGACTATGATCGTTTCTATTGCGAGTGGTCCAAGTACGACGATTCAGCGACCGCAACCGGCAGTGGTGTTTCCCCATTCGACGCTGCTCGACTCGCCACCGCCGCCTCCGACATCGCCCGCGCTTTGCCTTCACGGGCGGCCAGCATTCTCGACGCCGGCTGCGCCACGGGCGGCCTGCTCACCGCCCTCCGCGATCAGGGATTCACGGCAGTGGCCGGACTCGATCCTTCGCCGCGCTGCGCGGCCGCGTGCCGTGATCGTGGCTTTGAGTCCTACGTCGGGTCGATCAGCTCGGCGCCCGCGCACATGCCAAAATTTGATTGCGTCGTGTTCAGCCACGTGCTCGAGCACGTCTACGACATCCCCGTATTCTTCGCAGCCGCCCGCCGTCTTCTCGCGCCCGGAGGCTACATATATATCGAGACACCAGACGCCACCCGTTACGACGACTATCTCTACGCGCCTTTCCAGGAATTCAATACCGAGCACATCAATCACTTTTCGGCACGTGCTCTCGAAAACATCGCTCGACGCTTTGGCTTCCACCCAGTTGTCGTTCAGCAGAAAGTGATCCAGACGGCGGAAGACACGCTCTACCCCGCTGTCTTCGGCCTTTTCCGCGACTGCGGGAGAACCGCCGACGAACGCGTCGTTTGCGATCAGGAGTTACCGATCAGGATCGCTGCCTATATCCGGCATTCCGCCGAGCAGATGCAAAGGATCAATCGCAACTTAGCCGGCCAGCTCGCAAACACCCAGCGCATTATCCTTTGGGGTGCAGGGCAATTCGCGATGAAGCTTCTCGCCCTTCCCTGTCTCGCGCAGACTCGAGTCCGCGCTCTGGTGGACAACAATCCCATTCTTCGGGGCAAGACAATCGCCGGCGCGCCCATCATCGGACCGAGGGAACTGGGCCCGCGAGAAATCGCTGGCACCGGTGAGCCGATCATCATCGCCACCTTGCTGCACGCCAACGAAATCAGCGCGCACATCCGCCGTCTCGGACTCAGCAATCCCGTTCTCTCGCTGCTTCAAGACTCGAGCTCCGACCTCCCATACGAGGTCCGCCGCTCATGAAGCTTTCGGACTACATCGTCGGGCGGCTCGCACATTGGGGTGTGCGCCACATCTTTCTCGTCACGGGTGGCGGTGCCATGCACCTCAATGACTCCATTGGCAAGGAGCCGCGCATTCAGTACGTTTGCAATCACCATGAACAAGCTTCAGCGATGGCCGCCGAAGCCTACGCTCGCATCAGCGGCCAACCCGGCGTAGTCAATGTCACCACCGGTCCCGGCGGTATCCACGCCCTCAACGGAGTCTTCGGGGCTTGGACCGACTCCATCCCGATGCTCGTCGTCTCCGGCCAGGTCAAGCGCGAAACCTGTATGCGCGCGCAGGGCATCACTGGCCTGCGCCAGCTCGGAGACCAGGAAGCCGACATCGTCGCCATGGTCGCGAACATCACCAAGTACGCCGTGCTGATCGACGATCCCCTTTCCATCCGATATCACATCGAGCGTGCCTGGCACCTCGCGCAGAGTGGACGCCCAGGTCCCTGCTGGCTTGATATTCCGGTCGACGTGCAGGCCGCGTCCATCGATCCCGACAATCTCCGCGGCTATGATCCCGCAGAGGACGGTCCAGCAGGGGACGGTCCCGCAAAAGACAAGATCGCCCGCGATCCTTCCCATCTGAATTCCGATTGTCGTGAAGTGCTCGACCGAGTAAGAAATGCAAAGCGACCAGTGATCCTCGCCGGCACCGGCATACGCTCCGCCCATGCGCTCGCTGAATTCGACGAACTCTTTCACCGGCTGGGCGTACCCGTGACCACCGCCTGGACCCATGACCTCATCGCATCCGACGACCCCCTCTTTTGTGGGCGCCCGGGCACCATCGGCGACCGCGCCGGAAACTTCACCGTGCAAAATGCCGACCTTCTGTTGATCCTCGGATCGCGTCTCAACATCCGCCAGATCAGCTATAACTGGAAATCATTCGCACCGCACGCCTTCAAAATCCAAGTCGATATCGACGCCGCCGAGTTCCACAAACCTACTATTCAGCCAGACATGGCCATCCACTGCGACCTCAAGCGGTTTCTGCAAGAACTCCTGCGTCAGTGTGAGGCCGACACCTACCGGCTTGGAGTGCACGCTCCGTGGCTCGCCTGGTGCCGCGAACGCGTGCAACGCTACCCTGTAGTGCAGGACCGCCAGCGCCAGCCCGGCCCACCCTTAAATCCTTACTTCTTCGTAGAGCAACTCTCGGTCAAACTTGCCGACGACGATGTCATAGTCTGCGGGAACGCAACTTCCTGCATCGTGCCTTTCCAGACTATGCGGTTGCACAAGAACCAACGGCTTATCTCGAATTCCGGATCCGCTTCCATGGGTTACGATTTGCCTGCCGCTATCGGAGCGGCTTTTGCCCGTCCCGGGAAGCGTGTTATCTGCCTTGCCGGAGATGGCAGCATTCAAATGAACATCCAGGAGTTACAAACTGTCGTTCACCATCACTTACCGCTCAAGATCTTTGTCCTGAATAACTCCGGTTATCTCTCCATGCGAATGACGCAATCCGGATTCTTCGGTCGTCTGACCGGAGAGAGCGCCTCGAGCGGCGCCTCCCTCCCAGACATGGTCAAGGTGGCCTGTGCCTATGGCATTCCATCGATTCGCATCGACCGCCAGTCACAGTTGGATCAGATCGATCTCGCACTCGCGGCCGATGGGCCAGCACTGATTGACGTTGTACTCGACCCGAACCAGGAGTTCGAGCCACGATCGCGGGCGAGGCAGTTACCCGATGGGCGGATCGTTTCGCCCAATCTAGAGGACATGTACCCTTTCCTGGATGAGACTGAACTAAAGGACAATGTCATCAAGGAATAAGGACATTACCATACTAATCAACGGTGCCTCTCGACCGGCGCGGCACCACGAACTGGCAGCCAAGTAACATTATGACTGGCAATGATATATTCGACGAGTTATTCGTTCTCGAAGTGGCCAATAACCACTTGGGAGACCTTCAGCGTGGTCTGAAAATCATCAGCAACTATGCGCAGGTCGTGCGCTTCAACAACGTGCGCGCTGCCATCAAACTGCAGCTGCGTGACGTTGACAGCTTCATCCACCGGGATTTTCGCCACCGTGACGATATCCGCTACATCAAGAAAACGCTCGACACGCGCCTCCAGCCGGAAGACTTCGCCAGACTGGTGCAAGCCATCCGCGAAGCCGGTTGCATCCCGATGGCAACTCCATTCGATGAGAGTTCGGTCGACTTTTGCTGCGAGCTCGGCATCTCTATCCTTAAACTTGCCAGTTCGGATTGTGCGGACTGGGTTTTGATCGAAAAGATGGCAAAGACGAAAAAGCCGGTCATCGTCTCTACTGGCGGCTCGTCCCTAAAGGACCTCGACGACCTGGTCACGTTTTTCGACAATCGCCATATCCCGCTGGCCATTAATCACTGCGTCTCGCTCTATCCCTCCGAGGACTGCGACATCGAACTCAATCAGATCGACTTCCTCCGCAGCCGGTATCCCCATCACACCATCGGATTTTCCACGCACGAGTACCGCGACTGGACTTCTTCCATGCTCATGGCCTATGCCAAAGGCGCGCGGACCTTCGAGCGCCACGTCGACATTCAAACCGAGGGTATGACCGTTTCTCCATACTGTTCGGTGCCTGAGCAAATCGACACGTGGTTCAAGGCCTTTCATCGCGCTAAGAGAATGTGCGGAGCACCGGGAACGCAGAAACGTCTGCCTCCGCAAAAGGAAGTCACCTATCTCGACTCGCTGGTCCGCGGAGTCTATGCCAAACGCGATCTTCCCGTAGGCCACGTTCTTCAGGATGCCGACGTGTATCTGGCCATTCCGCTCCAGCAGGGACAGATCTCCTGCCGCGAACTGATGCGGGGCGAAGTCATCCTGAAAGCTGTGCCCAAAGATCAGCCCATCATGATCGACGCCATTGACAGTCCTTATGCCAACATTCCATCGCTCACCGAACTGATCTATCGCCGGGGTCTGCCTCCCCAGGCTGCTGCTCATGCGGCAAAAGCGGGCGGTGGCAAGTGAGCGCTGTTCACGAAATGAAGACCATCAGCGTAGTCACGCCCTGCTTCAACGAGGAAGGCAATGTCCGCGAAGTCTACGAACGCGTACGTGACCTGATGCTGCGCCTTGGAAAATACCGCTACGAGCACATCTTCATCGACAACGCGTCCCGCGACACTACTTTCACTGTCCTCAGTGAAATTGCCGCCGCCGACTCGAATGTCAAGGTTATCCGCAACGCGCGTAACTTCGGACACGTCCGCTCCCCCATGCATGCGCTCCTGCAAACTCGCGGCGATGCCGTCATTGTCCTTATGTCCGACCTGCAGGACCCTCCCGAAGTTCTCGCCCAACTGCTCGAACAGTGGGAAAAGGGAGTTCCGATCGTCATTGCCGTCAAGCATCAGAGCCGAGAATCGGCGCCGGTGTTCCTGATTCGGAAACTGTTTTACCGGTTGGTCAACCGTCTCTCCGACGACATCGAGACCTACGAAAATTTCACGGGATTTGGGCTCTACGATCGCCAAGTCATCGACCTCGTGCGCCAGTTTGGCGATCCTTACCCTTACTTTCGCGGCATGATCGCCGAAATCGGCCTCCCTCACACCGAAGTTCAGTACGAGCAGCAGCGCCGCAAGAGTGGCAAATCCAAAAACAATTTGTACACACTTTACGATCTCGCGATGCTCGGCATCACCAAGCTCTCCAAAGTCCCGCTGCGTCTGGTCACGTTCGCGGGATTTGTGGGATCTTTGTTCTCCATGCTTGGCGGCACGGGCTACTTCGCATACAAACTGATGTTCTGGCACGAGTTCACGCTGGGCATTGCGCCCATCGCCATCGGAATGTTCTTTCTGGGATCACTCCAGCTTCTCTTCATGGGCATCATCGGCGAGTACATCGGGAACATTCACACGCAGGTACACAACAGGCCGCTGGTGGTGGAACGAGAAAGATTGAATTTCCAGTATGAGCCCGGCGAGCCGCTCCCCCGCAGCGCTCTCACTGCGGGCGCGACCGCTGGCCGCTAAATCTCGAGAGAGCCCTTGTGCATTCGGCCCCTGGACCGGATCGGGGAAGGCGTGTCGCCTCGACTCACCATCGCCATCTGACCGCTTGTCCGGCTCGAGGGGGAGCCGAAAATTGGCCGGTCACAAGTGTCGACATTGGAAGACTTTGAGTCGAAATCGAAAAACCGCCTTGCAACTCCGGCGGTGGACCGGATCTTCTATCTACTCCCGCCAGTACACGTGAAAGATCCCAAACATCCGGCTCAGTGGAAACCTCCGTATGACTTCGGCGCGCACCTCAGGACTTGTCTGTGCCGAGGGGAAGTAGGGGGATTCAAAGATGACTACAACCTTGACGTCGGTTGACTGCAGCGCCTTCAACACTTCCTCGGCCGGAGCCCCGTTATCATCGCGGGTAATGTTCTTCAGTCCGGTTAGAAAGTAAAGCTCCGGGCAGTCATTGCCTGCATACATCAAGCCGTTCGAGGCATGCTGCTGCAGGAAAATCGTCAAGTCCTCGAAATAGGGCTCGTCTTCAATCAGCAGGCCTCCGCGCGGTACGCGGAGCACGTCCCTGGGCCCGAAGGCATGCGAATATTCGGCGAGGTGAAGCGGAATCAGGTTCACCACTGCGAATGCAAGGTAAAGCCCAGCTAGCGAAGCCAGAACGTAGGTTCCATGCTGCTTCCGAACTGTCGTCACAATTGCCACTAAAGCGAGCAGGGTTAAGGGCAGCGCGTAGCAAAGATATATGGGTACGGGAAACGGATACTGCACAAGCGTGCAGGTCGCGGCCAACGCCACTAGCAACACCAATCGCTCTCGCTGGAGTTTTGAGACGCCATCTCGTGAGCGCAGCGCCAGGATCGAGGCCACACCCGCCGCAACCACCACGGGCGTCAGCATCACTACCGATAACCACACCCCCGAGTAGACGAACGCGGACCGCGGAGCTCGCACGACAACCACAACGGCGAGAAGCGCGACGGCCACACCGACCATTCGTCCCTGGAACTGCTTCCAGCACATACCAGCGGCCAAGAACGCCACCAGGGGCAGGACGGCCACGATATATTTGGGCGATGCTGGCCGAGCCACGGCTAAATCTATCGCGTGGGCGATCGTGCTGGAGCTGACTCCAGAGAAAAAGCCTCCTGCAGAGCCCGCCCGCGCATACGGGATCACAAAGAGGACGATGGGAACTACCGCACCGCAAATAAACGGAATGACCAGGCGCAGGAGCGCGGCAAAACGTTCCCCGGTTCCAGCACCAGCCTTCCGTTCACCAAGCAGAATCATCCCTACCACTGCGAGCGACGGCAACAAGAAATGGTAGAACTCTCCGGCCGCGAGCCGACCGTGCAGCATGTAAATCAACGTACCCAGAAACGCGAGCAATGGGCCCGCACTGAATGCGCGGTAGCCCCAGCTGTTTTTCTCCGTTCCCCGCTGCTCATTGTCGCTCTGCTCTAGAAAAGCCAGGAACAGCAGGACGCCGGCAATGTAGTAGAAGCCGATCACCTTGATGAGAATCGAGATTCCGCCGCAGAGCCCCGCGATAAACAGCCAACGCCTGCTCCGTACTTCGAGGTAACGGAGCAATGCTGCCGCACCGAACGTGGCGAAAAACAGGTTGTACCAGGACGGCATTGCGGCCTCATAGTTTGGAAAGCTCCAAGCAATCGCCAACAGCGCAACCATTCCCGCGGTGACGGGAGGCGTGAAGCGCAGGGCAATGTAATAGAGAGCGGGAACCCAGGTCAGAAAAAATAAAAACACACAAATCCGCAGCGATAGCAGATTGACTCCGAATACGCGAAAGGCTGCGGCATGAATGAAGCTGAGACCGCCCGTATAAATTTCAACAAAGTCACTATGTGGAAGCTGGCCCTGAAGAACGCGCACAGCACTCTGAGCCAGAATTCCATCATCGACTGCGATCCAGCTCTGATTCACCCGGACGCCCACGTAGGTTCCGGCGATGACCATTACAAGGCAGAGAACGAGTATGCGAGCCCGCGAATCATTGCTTGAAAGCACAGCAAGCATGGCTTCCCAGGCAGTCTTTGCTGGCTTGTCAGAGTCCGCCTCCTCAACCTTTACTTCGACACTCAGAAGCGTTTGCCTTTGCGTGCACTGGGACTGGTCCTTAATCTGGTGACCTTGGATCTGGTTGTCTTCGATCTGTTTGCTCACTTGGCCTCCAGCGCCGCTAGCCGCATCTTTGCTTCTTTGCTGTCCGGATTCAGTTGCAATGCTTGCCGATACTCTGCCCGCGCGCTGGATGTATCCCCGCCTTCCTCAAATGACTCTGCCAGCCAGTAGTGGTAGTCCCACACCTTCGGGTCCATAACCACCGCCTGCAGCAGGTAAGGCTGCGCCTCCGCACTCCGTCCATCTTGCAGGAGTGCACGCCCTAGAAAATGTTTGGGAGCCGCTTGCTCCGGCACTAGCCGCACCGCGCGCGACAACAATTGTTCCGCCTGCTGGTACTGACCGTCCAGCAAGTGGATGTTGCCGCAATTGTAGAGCGCCGAATAAAGATTGGGCTCCTTCTGCAAAATCTCCGAGCAAAGCACAAGAGCACGCTCATAGTCGCCCATTTGGCCATACAGGCCGGCGAGACCAGCCATCCCCACCTCCGACTTGGCGTAATCCGGATTCACGCGGTCGAGCCAAGTGCGGCCTTCCTCGAATCGACCGGCGTGGATATACACCTCCGCTAATGTCAGCGGCCCATAACCATACTCCGGATGGTCCCTTACCACCGACTCCGCCAACTCAATCGCGCGATCATGCACGCCCACCTTGCTGTACTCTTTCGCC
>Ga0193751_1000132_pt1 | contig 67484 bp, 58 predicted proteins | sample L1c2metaG_FD_143050 | JGI IMG/M metagenome (GOLD analysis project Ga0193751, IMG submission 143050) | Soil microbial communities from a riparian zone of the East river system, Colorado, United States - L1c2 | ecosystem: Environmental > Terrestrial > Soil > Riparian zone | place: USA: East River...
CCAGACCAGAGACGCCGAAGCGACTTGGCGAAAAGTTGGCGATCTCCTCAACCTCTTCTCCAAAGACGAGTGCGCCAATTACTTCACGAACTCAGGATATGTTGCCGTCTAAAAACAACGCGCTCTAGAGAGAGCGGATTAAATTTCCTCCAGCACAACACCCTCCAACTCCATCGCCGCAAGCCAGATTAGGAAGAACATTGCTGAAAGCGTCCCCCGCCTGAACCATGGGTTAGGCTGGCGGCGCTTCACGGCGATCCGCCGCAAGTTGAATGCCGGGTCCAGCATCTTAATCACGGCTTCAACGTGCTGCATCTGGCCCGACAGTTTCAGGGCCTCGGCTTTGTTCTCTAGGATTTGAGCGCTTAGCTCGGCGTGTAGCTGTTCGAGGGTGTTGACGGCAGGACGGGTGTAGGGTCTCTGGTAGGTCTGCCGCGCATGGTCGTCTTCTTTGCCGAAGACGTAGGGCGGCTAGTTTAAAACTCTTGTGGCGTTTGCGCCATAATATCGGATTTTTGCCGCAACCAGTGAGAAGCACGGCTATCGCGCGCCCCTGCTGCCTTCAGCGCCCGTCGGGCGCGCGAACGCCGAACCAATTGTCGCGCACCTGATGATAGTGAACGCTTGGGTCGTAGGCTGACGTGGCAAGGTGCAGCACCTGCGGCGAAAGCCGCCCCACCGTGCTCAAGACGGCATAGGACGCAACCACGCGATCATGCTGCGCGGTGACCAGCGCGACACGGGCGTTGACCAGCGCCTGTTGCGCGTTCAACACGTCGAGCACGGTTCGCTGACCGACGGTTGCTTCCTTGCGGGTGCCGGTCAGGGCGATCTCCGAGGCCGCGACCTGGGCTTCCGAGGATGCGATCTGTGCCTTGCCCGCCAACAGCTGACCCCATGCCGTCACCAGGTCGGCGCGCGCCTGATCGCGAACCTGCTCGAGGTTGAGGCGCTGCTGCACCAGCGTTTCCTTGGACTGGCGGATCAGCGAATATTCAGCGCCGCCCTGGTAGATCGGCACGCTCAATTGGGCGACCGCCGAAGCGCTGAATTGATTGATCTGGATGATGGTCTGCTGCCAGGTCTTCTGAACGTTGGCTTGCAGCGTGATGGTTGGAAACAATGCGCCTTCGTTGACCTTCACGTTGAGGAAATTGACATCGATGCCAAACATCGCGGCCGTCACATTCGGATTTTCCGTCAGGCTGAGGGCGATGGCGCCGCCCAGCGTTTCCGGCAAATAGCGATCGACCGGGGAGGCCGGCGCAAGTTGCCCCGGTTCATTGCCGATGATGCGGCGAAAATTCGCCCGCGTCGTGGTCAGGGTGGCTTCGGCGGCAAGCTCCTGGCTGCGGCCCGCCGCGAGCTGCGCTTCCGATTGCGCGACGTCGGTGGGGGTGACAAGCCCGGCGCTGTAGCGGTCACGGGTCTGTTTCAGGGTCTGCTCGAGAACCCGTGTATTGCTGCGCTGGACCTCGAGGATGGCGGCATCGCGCAGATAGTCCATGTAGACCGTGGCTGCCGCGAGCAGCACGGATTGTTCGAGCAGCCGCAAACCTTCGCGCGCGCCCGACACCTGGCTCTCCGCGGCCCGGGTCTTGTTCGCGGTTTGATTGCCGTTGAAAAGCGTCTGGGTCACCGTGAGGCCCGCGGCGTGAGGGCCCTGCGACCCCTCTTCGATCCTCTTGCCGGCCGAAGTTTCGGTGAGCTGATCGGTATATTGAGCCCCGCCGCTTGCGGTCAGGGTGACCTTGGGGCGATAGCCGGACAATGCCTGCGGCACGGTTTCATCGGTGGCGCGCACCGAGGCCCGCTGGGCATTGAGCTGCGGATTGTTCTGATAGGCGCGCGACAACGCGGCCTCCAGGGTGTCGGCGCGGGCAGTGGTTGCGGCCGTCTGAATAAGGAGAAGAACCGCCGTTACGGTTCCGCCCAGGACTGTCACGCCATGCATGCCCGATTTATCCAACTCCGCGCGCCGCCTGACAACATCCTTATGCAATTCTTGAACTGGCAAAAAGCGCATAACTGCGTGGGGAGAGGTCGACACCGGCGACCTCTCGTGAGCGCGAGGATTGCCTCGCGCCGTGGCGGCCTGGGTGGCGGCTTGACCGATGAGCGGCTTCGCGGCGATCGGCTAGTCGTCGATGCCGTAGCGATGCAGGTCGTTGCCGTGGGTGTCGAGCCAGGTCCTGGCGCTCTCGACATGATCGCAGACCCTTGCGACAACCCGCCAGAACCGCGCCGAATGGTTCATTTCGACAAGATGGGCCACCTCGTGGGCGGCGAGGTAGTCCAGCACGTAAGGCGGTGCGAGGATCAACCGCCACGAGAACGACAGCGACCCGGCGGACGTACAGGAACCCCAGCGGCTGGACTGATCGCGAATCGACAATCGGCGGACCTTCACGCCCATCGCCTGGGCATAGGACGTCGATGCCTTTTGCAGGTCCTTGCGCGCTTCACGCTTCAGATAATCCTGCACCCGCCGCTCGGTATGTTCGGCGCCGCCTGCGACACAAAGGATCCGCTCGCCGCTTTCGCGCATTTCGGTCCACACCGTGCCGCGCTGGCCGGCGCGATGCACGATCTTGTAGGCGACGCCGCGCAATGGAACCACGGTGCCCGGAAGAAATGGCGCGGCCTTCGGCAACCGACCAAGGCGCGCGGCAATCCAGCCACCATGACGCTGCGCGAAATCCTTGGCGTCGGCGATGGTGCCGCGTGGCGGCATGGTCAGGATAGCTTCGCGGTCGCTTGGATGAATCCGCAAGGTGTAGCGACGCGCGCGGCGATGGCGGCGCAGCCGAACCGAGTAGATTTGCGAGCCGTGCTTGACCAGAAGACGAGAAGGTTCGTAAGGCCGCCGATAGAGGAGGGCGCGAGTGGCCATGTCTGCGATTCCGGGGATTAGAAGTTCGCCCGGATTCTGCCATATCCGCCGCCAGTGAAATCGCTCGGCGCAAAAACAAATCATTTGCCCAATATACAGGGGCTGGCTGCCCGACCGCCCCTATAGGATGGGCCTAGGCGGAAAAAAATACGCCCAGAATCCGCCCGATCCAGTGCCTCAAGGATGAAAATCGAATTCATTCCTTTGAAGGACCCTGAATCGGGCTTTCTATAGGGGTATTCAGGGGGTTATCCGCCCTTTGATACCTGGCCTGATTCGCGCTCAAGCGGGTGCAGTTCCGCCGCTGCGACCGCGCACGCGCGGCTTACTCCGCGGCGTAGGCCAACGAAGGCTTCACATTTGCCGCTGAAATCATGAAATCGGAGATGCGCGGCACGATTTCTGATTTGAAGCGCGAACCGTTGAAGACGCCGTAATGGCCGACGCCCTTTTGCACGTAATGGATCCGGCGGTGATTGGGTATCGAACTACACAATGTGTGGGTCGCTTCGGTCTGGCCAAGGCCCGAAATGTCGTCGTTCTCGCCTTCCACCGTCATCAATGCGACGCGCCTGATCTTCGAGGGGTCGACCGGTTTGCCGCGATGGGTCATCTCGCCTTTCGGTAAAGCGTGCTTGATGAACACGGTATCGACGGTCTGCAAATAATACTCCGCCGAAAGATCCATGACCGCGAGATATTCGTCATAGAAATCGCGGTGCTTGTCGACCAGGTCGCCATCGCCCTTCACCAGATTCCTGAACAGGTTCTTATGGGCGTCCATGTGGCGGTCGAGATTCATGCTGATGAAACCGTTGAGCTGCAGGAAGCCCGGATAGACGTCGCGCATCACTCCGGGATGCGGAAACGGCACCTTGGTGATGACGTGATTGCGAAACCAGTCGATGCCGCGCTCGGCAGCGAGGTCGTTGACCGCCGTCGGATTGCGCCTTGTATCGATCGGGCCGCCCATCAACGTCATCGAAATCGGCACGAAGGGGTCGTTTTCGGCTTCCATGACCGAGACCGCCGCCACCACCGGCACCGAAGGCTGGCACACCGCGATGATATGCATGTTGCCGCCCAGCACGTGCAGCATCTCGATGACGTAATCGACATAATCATCCAGGTCGAAACGGCCCTCCGTCAGCGGCACCATCCGCGCATCGGACCAGTCGGTGATGTAAACCTCATGCGTCGGCAGAAACGCCTCGACCGTGCCGCGCAGCAGCGTCGCATAGTGACCGGACATCGGCGCCACGATCAGTACCCGCGGCTGCGGGCTGCGCAAGGGGCGCGTCAGCTTGCGATCGAAGTACAACAGGCGGCAGAACGGCTTTTCCCAGACCACGTGAATTTCAACCGGGGTACGCACGCCGTTCACGTCGGTGTCGTGGATACCCCATTCGGGCTTGCCGTAACGGCGCGTGGTGCGCTCGAACAGTTCGCAGGCGGCGGCAACGGATTTGCCGAACTTGGTGTGCGACCATGGATTGAGCGGATTCTGAAACAGGATCTTTGTGGCGTCGGTAACGGCGCGCGCGGGATTGAGCGAGGCGTGCGCCATTTCGTACATCCAGTACATCGGCGTCGTCAGCGCCGGACTGCCTTCAGCCACCAGAGGCGGTGCGCCGCCAAATTCACCAATCGGCATTTAGCCCTCATTCCTTTTGCATCGCAGCATAGTGCCGAATGCGTAATAAAGCGTCAATGCACAGATCGGTTTATCCCTGCGGAGAACAAGCCGAAAATAGCTCAAATCCGCGGGTACAGGTGATTTATTCGCCACCCTGGATCAATGAGCCGTTCCGTCGCGCGCTGCGCAAAAGCGCAAGAAATATCGCAAACGATGCAATAAACAGCACAACGTTAATGGCGAGGGCATCCGCCATCAAGTCGGCCCGAAACACCCGCTCCATCAATAGCGCCCGCATCCCCTCGAAAACGTAAGTCGGCGGCAGCGTCCAGGCGACATATTGAAGCCAAAGCGGCAGCACCGTTACAGGATAGTAAATACAGGCCAGCGGCATCAGGCCGAACATCAGCGTCCAGACGATGCTTTCGGCGCCGAGGCCGTGCCGCAGCACCAGGCCCGAGACGAAAATTCCCACCGACCAACTGGTGAAAATCAGGTTGCAGAAGAAGGCGATCAGCGGCAGTCCGATGCTGTAGAGATTGAAATTGAAGAAGATCATCGCCAGCAGCGTCATCGGAATAACGCCGATCGCAAGCCGGATCAGACTCATGACCATCAGCGCGATCAAAAACTCGATCGGCTTTAACGGGCTCATCATCAGGTTGCCGACGTTGCGGGCCCACATCTCTTCGAGAAACGAGATCGAAAAACCGAGCTGTCCGCGGAACAGGATGTCCCACAGGATCACCGCGCCGACCAGCGTGCCGCCGGCGCGCGCGAAAAACCCGGCATTCTGGGTAATGTAATTCTGCAGAAATCCCCAGGTGATGATCTGCAGCGCCGGCCAATAGAGCAATTCCAATAGCCGAGGCCATGACGACATCAACAGATACCAATAGCGCAGGATCATCGCATTGATCCGATGCGGCGCGATACCCCCGACCATCACCAGCCCGCTCACGGCGCGCCCTCCTGAACGCGGCCGCGCGCGACGTCGAGAAACACTTCCTCCAGCGTCGCCCGGTTGTAGCGGGCCATGATCTTGTCCGGGCTATCGTCGTCCTCGATGCGGCCGCGTTTCATGATGATGACGCGGTCGCACAGGCGCTCGACTTCGAGCATGTTGTGCGATGCCAACAGAATGGTCGCGCCGTTCTCCTTGCGGTAGGTTTCCAAATGCTGCCTGATCCAGTCGGCGGTGTCGGGATCGAGGGAAGCCGTCGGTTCATCCAGCAACAATAATTCGGGCTGATTGATCAGCGCCTTTGCCAGCGCCACGCGGGTCTTTTGCCCGGCCGAGAGTTTGCCGTTGGCGCGGTCGAGGAATTCGCCAAGGTCGAGATCGGCGGCGAGCTTCTCGATCCGCGCGCGTAGATTTTCGACCGCATAGAGGCGGCCGAATATGGTGAGGTTTTGCCGCACCGTGAGCCGCATCGGCATATCGACATAGGGACTTTCGAAATTCATCCGGCCCAGCACCTCGGCGCTTTGATCGGGCATCGGATGGCCCAACACCTGGATACGGCCCGAACTCGGCAGCACCAGCCCCATGATCATGGCAATCGTCGTGGTTTTTCCCGCGCCGTTGCCGCCGAGCAGTCCGGTGATGCTGCCCCGGGCAATGCGGAACGACACGTCGTCGACGGCGCGGGTGGTCTTGTAGAACTTGCTCAGGTGGGCGACCTCGATCGCCGCCGATTCGCACCGGCCGGTCGCCGCAGCCTGGGATATGATCGCGCCATCATTCATCATGCGGGCCGTTCATTGGGCCATCGGGGCCGTAAGTGCAAGGCTTCGATCCAATTTTGCAACCTTCTGATGCGCACCGGGCAGGCGAATTTGTCGTGGACGCCTTCCGCAGTTAAGCTCTGGTGCGGCCGATTTGAAGAGCCTGCGGTATTCGCGGCAAGCTCGTTTGGGAATTTCAAATCGACAGCCGCACGAGCACCGGAAATGACTGACGTCGCCGCCTCCGATTTTCGCCATCCGCGCCGCTATGTCCGTCTGGACACGATTCTGCGGCTGCGCTGGCTCGCCGTGCTCGGCCAGCTCGTGGCGATCTTCATCGTGGTACAGGGACTCGAGTTCGACGTCGAGGTCGTCCCCTGTGTGGCCATCGTCGGCTTGTCGGCCCTGCTCAATCTCGTCCTGCAGATCAGCTTCGACCCGATGCAGCGGCTGGAGCCGGTCTATGCGGCGGCATTGCTGGCATTGAACATCGTCGAACTGGCCGGGCTCTTGTTCTTCACCGGCGGCCTGCAGAACCCTTTCTCATTTCTGTTTCTGGCCCCGGTTCTGATCTCGGCGACGGCGCTGCCGATCAGGCTGACCATCGCGCTTGGCCTGCTGGCGGTGGCCTGCGCCTCGGTGCTGGTATTTTTTCATCTGCCGCTGCCATGGGACAGTGACGATCCGCTGGTGTTGCCGCCGATCTATTTGTTCGGCGTCTGGCTCTCGATCGTGGTCGCGATCGGCGTCACCAGCCTCTATGCCTTCCAGGTCGCCGAAGAAGCCCGCAAGCTGTCGGACGCGCTGGCGGCGACCGAGCTGGTGCTGACGCGGGAACAACATCTCACCCAGCTCGACGGCCTTGCAGCCGCGGCCGCGCACGAGCTCGGCACACCGCTTTCGACCATCTTCCTGATTTCGCGCGAGCTCGAGCAGACCTTGCAGGATGACAGTCAGCTTGCGGGTGACATCAAGACATTGCGGGAACAGGCGCAGCGCTGCCGCGATATCCTGGCCAAAATCACCCAGCTCTCCGCGACCGGTGCGCCGTTCGACCGCATGCCTTTGTCCGCGCTGATTGAGGAAACGGTGGCGCCGCATCGCGATTTCGGCGTGGCGATCAAGGTCCGCATCGCGGTGGCGGGCACGCCTGAGCCGGTCGGATCACGCAATCCGGCCATTCTTTATGGTGTCGGCAACATCCTGGAAAACGCCGTGGATTTCGCGCGGGCCACGGTGGAGGTAAATGCATGGTGGAATGCGGAAACCGTCGAGATCGTGATCTCCGATGACGGGCCGGGGATCGCGCCCGACATGCTCAAGCGCATCGGCGAACCCTATTTGTCGCGGCGACGCCGTGCGGATGAAGTCCAGGGCGCGCGCAGCGGCCTCGGTCTCGGGGTATTCATCGCCCGCACCCTGCTTGAGCGCACGGGCGCAAAGGTCTCCTTTACCAACCGGATTTTTCCGGACCATGGCGCCGTGGTTCAGATCGCCTGGCCGCGAAGCCATTTCGAGGCGCGCGAACCCGCTGCGGAGCCGCTTTAAAGCCGCTCTCGGGCGCATGAAGAGTTGCCGGATCGACCTTGTGCGCTCTTGGCAGCGCCGGCGGCGACGCCATATGTTGCTGCGTCCGACCCAAGGATAGGCCGAATCGTGAACGCCATCGCCGAACTGACCGGGCACGCCGATCGCTCGCTTCTGATCGTGGAAGACGACAAGCCGTTCCTGGAACGTCTTGCGCGCGCCATGGAAAGCCGCGGCTTCACGGTGACCGCCTGCGACAGCGTCTCGGGGGGCCTCGCGCAGATCGGCCGGGAAGCGCCCGCCTTCGCGGTGGTGGATTTACGATTGGGCGACGGCAACGGTCTTGACGTGGTGTCCGCGTTGAAGCGCAAGCGCCCCGATGCGCGCGCCATCGTCTTGACCGGCTATGGCAACATTGCCAACGCCGTGACCGCGGTGAAGATGGGCGCGGTGGATTACCTATCGAAGCCCGCCGACGCCGACGATGTGGTAGCGGCCTTGCTCGCCAGCGGCACAAAAAAATCCGAGCCGCCGATCCATCCAATGTCGGCCGATCGCGTGCGCTGGGAGCACATCCAACGCATCTATGAGATGTGCAATCGTAACGTCTCGGAAACCGCGCGGCGGCTGAACATGCATCGCCGCACCCTGCAACGCATCCTGGCCAAGCGCGCGCCACGCTGATTCCATCCGCGTACCTGAGCGGACGTTCATCTGGCAGGCCGTCCTCCATGCTCGTTTCATATGTAAGGGTGGCTTACCGGTCCAGCGGGCTTGAGCGGCGGCTTGCGACGGGCGCGACGCTATTACCTGAAGCGACGCGAATGGCGTCGACCGCGGTTTTGCTGTTAAAGTGCGCTTGAGCGCGCTCCCGCGCGCGCTCAGGTCATTAATCATCGAAGCGGGAGGAAACCATGCTTGTTTTTGGACGTACCCGTTCAAGACGGGGCCTTGCGTCTGCTCTGATCGGAGAAATCGCGGCCGTCATCGACGGCATCGAGGGCTTTGAAGAAGTTCGAAAGCTCGAGGATATGGAAATCGGGGCCGAAGAACACCTCGACGAACTCGGCGCTTTCACCTTGCCGAAGTTTGCGGTTTACGAATCCAATGCGGGCCGATTGGACTTGTTCGATGCCGCAACTCAGCGACAGATTGCTTATTTCTTTACGCGTGCCGGCAGTCTCGCAGGTCACCTGCACGCCCTTGCTTCATCCAAGAACGAATCGAAGGAGTGCTGCAAGCAGGGCGCGATCGACGCGCAACGGGAAATCCGGGGCCTTTCGGAACTCGGGGACGACTTGCTGCGTGATCTGAGAAAGCTGGTATCCAAAAGGCATAGCGAGACGATATCCAGAGCCTAAGCGAGCGCCGCTTAAACCGGCGTCTTCGTCGATGCACGCCATTTTGGCTTCGGCTATTGGACGGCCTGTTCGTGCTGGCTGCGGCAACGGGGCTCTTTGAGCTTGCCACGGCGCGTTTACTCACTACAATTGAGTAGATTATAGGGGATGGGGTCCCCCGCAACCGCCGATGAGGCTGATGACTCCTACCGGACGCTTGGCGTCGGTAGGAGCTTGCCGAACTCCCACCACACCAAGCGTCAAGGATGCCCGCACCGCCTGAGAAGGCCGCAAGTAACTGCGCCGACCAGCAGGAGATTGCAGATGACCGGAGTTTGGGCGCTGGCGGCGTTGTGGTTGGGTCTTGCGCTGATAGCGAGCCTGATCTCGATCTGGCTTCGCATTTCCACGGCTTTATCGGAAATTGTCGTCGGGACAATCGCTCAATTGATCATCGGCGCCGTCATCGGGTCGGCTGTATTGGGTACGGACGAGTCGTGGGTAAAGTTTCTATCGGGTATCGGCGCAATCGTGCTGACGTTCCTTGCCGGAGCCGAACTTGACCCAGTGGTTTTCAAATTGAAGTGGAAAGAAGCGGCTGCGGTCGGCTTTGCGAGCTTCTTGTTTCCATTCCTGGGGTGCGCGGCGGCGGCGCATTATGGGCTGGGATGGGACGTCATGCCGAGTTGGCTTGCCGGCGTCGCGATGTCGACGACGTCGGTCGCGGTCGTCTACGCCGTGATGATCGAGTTCGGCTTCAACACGACCGGGTACGGCAAAACCATATTGGCGGCGTGTTTCGTGACCGACCTTGGTACGGTCGTGGCGCTGGGCCTGATCTTTGCGCCATTCACGTTGAAAACGCTGATCTTCCTCGGCGTCGGGGTGGCGGTCTTCATTGTGTTGCCCTGGCTGACGCCGCGTTTCTTCCGACTGTATGGAGGTCGGCCCTCGGAATTGGAGACCAAATTTCTGCTGCTTTGTCTCTTGGGAATGGGCGCGCTGGCAACCTGGGCCGACAGTGAGGCGGTGCTTCCTGCCTATCTCATTGGGATGGTGCTTGCAGGAACCGTGGGAAAGGATCACGCGCTTGTGCGGCGGCTGCGTACCCTCACCTTCGGGCTGTTGACGCCATTTTATTTTATCCGCGCCGGCTCGTTCGTTTCCATCCCCGCTCTTGTCGCCGCGCCTGCCGCCTTCATCATCTTTTTGGTGGTCAAGATTACCGCAAAAGTAATTGGCGTCTATCCCGTGACTAAATTCTTCGGGTCGCCGAACAAGGAGGCCATGTACACGACGCTGCTGATGTCGACCGGGCTGACATTCGGCACGATCTCCTCGTTGTTCGGTTTGTCGCATGGAATAATCGACCAGGGCCAATATTCTGCCCTTGTCGCAGCGGTAATTGCGAGCGCCGTGATCCCGACGGTGATCGCCAATGCGTTCTATCTTCCGCGTCACCTCCTGCCGGAGGTTGAGCAGGAGCGAGCGTCCGACGGTCGCCGAGAAGTGACGCAGCTGCGGCCGGTCGCACGCAAAGCCGAATGACAGGGAGCGGGGCGGTGTTTCGCAAAATTCTGCACGCCAATGACGGATCGGAGCATGCCTTTCGGGCATTCGCGATGGCGCTTGCAATAGCCAAGCAGAACAATTCGGAGCTTCACATGGTTTCGGTGGAAGAGATCGACTATATGCCGGAGTTCATCGAAGAGGTTCGCCAGGAGACCGGGACGGCGGCGCGGCGTTTTCATAAGGTTCTGCAACGCGCGCGCGGCATGGCTGAACAGAGCCATGTAGAACTCAAGACGCATGTCATTGCCGGGCATCCGGTTCGCGACATCGTCGAACTTGCCCGAGAGCTTGGCGTCGAGCTGCTCGTTATCGGAGCAACCGGCCATTCAGCGCTGTACGATCGATTGATCGGCAGCCGAGCCGATCGAATCGTGCAACTGGCGCACTGTCCGGTCCTGGTCGTGAAATAACAAGGTCGCCTCTTCGCACCAAGCGGACCCCATCGTGATTCCCGGTGCTCGAGCCAAGGCGCTTCACCTTGCGAGGACAACTTTCGGCATTTGACCGGAGCCGGGACGCCGGCCACGGTATTGACTTGAGCTGATTGCAACCCGTATTTGATCGGGTGACGGCCGCTTAGCCACTGGGCTTTTGAACTTCCAAGATGTGTCTTTCCTGGCGGAGACATATGCGACGACGCCAATTCATCGCAGTCCTTGGCGGCGCGGCTGCGACATCATGATCGGCGGGCTCATGAGCTACGGCATCAACCTTGCGAGTGCCTTTTACCTGGAGGGCAATTACGCCGGACGGGTCTTGAACGGTAAAATGCCGGCCGACTTGCCGGTTCAACAGTCGACCAGCGTGGAACTGGTCGTCAATCTCAAGACCGCTAAAACGCTCGGCCTTATCTTTCCGCTCCCACTCCTCGGGCGAGCCGAAGAGGTGATCGAATAGCGGTGCTGCCGCTTTGTCAGGGAATGCTCACCGCCACCTGGTGCGCTCGCGCACGCCGGCAAGCGCCGCGCGTGCCCCGGCAATCACCTCGGACGTATCGAGCGCCGCGAGCTTGCCGCCGCGCTTGAGGATGCGGCCGTCGACCACGACCGTATCGACGTTTTCCGGGCCTGTCGCTTCGAGCACGAGATGCGCTGGGTCGGTCACTACCGCCACGTTGAGGGCATTGGGGCTGATCGCGATCAGATCGGCGCGCTTGCCCGGCTTGAGCGATCCTATTCTGTCGTCGATCCCCATCGAGCGCGCGCCCTCGATGGTGCCGAGTTCGAGCGCCTTGCGCGCCGTCATCTTGAACTCGCTTTCCGCCTTGGCGTTCTCGGAATCGCGCGCCAGCTTGAGCACGCCGAACAGATTTGAGCTTCCGGTCAGCGCCGAGGTGTCGACCGAGATCCCGAGCGGAATGCCCCTGGCCAGCATTTCGCTGATCTGCGGATAACCGTAGCCGATGCGCAGTTCGGAGCCCGGCGATACCGAGACCGCAGCGCCGGACTCCTTGATCATGTCGAGTTCAGCGGCGCTTGCCGACAGGGTGTGAATGAGCTGGACGTCCTTGCCCATGAGCTTCGCCTTGTAGAGCGGTTCGATCTGGTTCACCGCCTTGCGGGCGCTCGCCACATGCACCGTGATCGGCAGCCCGAGCTTGCGGGCGTTGTCGAATTCCGGCTGATAGACCTCAGGCTTGATCGGGCCGGCGCGGAACTGGCCGCGCCACGCCATGCCGAGCGTGATCAGACCCTCGTTGGACCAGCTGTTCCAGTCCCTGGCCAGGCTCTCGATCGGCCCCTGATCGGCCGATTGGGTGTCGGGCAAACCCTGCGGCCAGCCGCAGGAATGACGGGCGCGGATGCCGACCTCGGCGAGCGCGCGGATGTCGGCCTCGGCATGGGCGGTGCTGCGCAAATTGTGGCACCAGGAGTGCACGAAGGTCATCCCGGAATTGATCGCCTCCGCCGCGGAGAGCCGCGTGCTCGCAAAGATATCATCCGGGCTCATCTGCTGGCCGAAGCGCGCAACCGTCGGGAAATAGCCGTCCTCCGGCTTGTCGCCGGCGAAGCTGCGGAACAGCGTGTTCCACATATGCCAATGGGTTTCGACCAGGCCGGGCATGACGATCATGCCGGAGCCGTCGATCCTTTCGCCGCCGCCCGTGACGTCCTTGCCGACCGCGACGATCTCGCCATTCCTCACATGCACCGAGCCATCCGCGATATCGCCGAGCGCGCTGTCCATTGTCATCACATGGGCATGGGCGATGGTGAACTCGCCGCGCGGTGGAAGCTTCGACGAGCCGGGGGCGCCGCGTCCTGCCTGCGCCATCAAGGGCGATGAGAATACTCCGGTTGCGCCGGCCGCGCCGAGCGCGGCGGCGCCACGCATGAAACTACGCCTGCAGACTTGGCACATGCCCCCTCCCTGGGAAGGATCGGCACCCGGCCGATCGTCAACTGCGGACTGCTTTGCCCAACCCTATACGAGTCGGACATCGCCATGCCATTCCAGTCTCCCTATTTTGTGCAAGGAGTTTGGGGCGCTTGCCGCGAGCCACGGCGTCTGTAGTATCTGAGCCGGCAAGCTCCGGCGGCTCGGTTGTCTGGCGCAGTACCGGCCCGTTGATAGCGAGTTCGATAGGTGAAAGCGTGAGATGGGCGGCTTCACCGTCATGGCTGAGAAAAACGCGAGGACACATCGTCGCTAACGATCCTTGAGGACGGGCGAATGCTGCGTTGCAATGAGTTCGGGGACAATGGGAGCCTCTATAAAGCGTAATTGCCTCATCTTCAGTTCGTCCCTGCTGCTGTGTGGATTTGAAGGAACGGCGTCATCGCAAACCATCGCTCCACCGGGCGGCGGCACCACTGCGCTCCCTGCAATTGAGGTCGCGGCGCCGCCTCGCGCCCAACGGCCGCGGCGTCCCAGGGCGCCCGTGATAACCCAGGCGCGCCGGCAGCAACCGGCCGCCCCACCGCCAACCGAAGCGCAGGCACTCGCAGCGAAGACGGCGACGATGGATCAGGCGCGCCGCAATATCTTCGCCCCGGTTGGTACAAGCCAGTACGAATTCAGTCACCAGGCAATTGAAGCGCTGCCGCAGGGCACCAACTCCGCGCTGGACAAGGTATTGTTGCAAGCTCCGGGCGTTTCGCAAGATACGACTGAGCGGGACAAATTGCACGTGCGTAACGAACACGCCAATCCGCAGTTACGCATCAACGGCATTCAGCTTCCCGACGGCGTCGGCGCCTTCGGCCAGATCCTCGACACCGGCATCATCGGTAGCCTCAGCCTGATCACCGGCGCGCTACCGGCACAGTATGGCCTGCGCACGACGGGTGTGCTGGACATCCAGACCAAGGCGGATGCCTTCAACAACTCAGGTAGTGTCAGTCTCTATGGCGGCAGCCACGGAACAATCACCCCAAGTTTCGAATATGGCGGCACGGTCGGACAAACCCAATATTTCGTGTCCGGACGCTATCTGCAGAATAATCTGGGAATCGAAAATCCGACGTCGGCCAGGGAGGCGATCCACGACCACACGTCACAGGAAAAAGGATTTCTCTATCTCTCGACCGTGCTCGATCCCACCAGCCGCCTGACCTTCATGAGCGGCGTGTCGAATGCGGCTTATCAGATTCCGAACAATCCGGGGCAGCCGTCCAACAACACGGCCTTTGGCGTGTCCAGCTTCGATACGTCGCTGCTCAATGAACGGCAGCTCGAGTTCAGTCAATTCAACGTCGTTGCCTATCAGAAATCAGCCGGGGATATCGACTACCAGCTTTCCTATTTCAACCGCTACAGCCAGTTGCACTTCAGGCCCGATCTGATCGGCGATCTCGTCATCAATGGCGTGGCTTCCGACATCTACCGTCAGAGCTACATCAATGGCATTCAGGAAGATAGCGCCTGGCGCATCGGCTACGCCCATACGCTGCGCTTTGGATTTTCCGTGAGCGCGGAACGCTCATTAGTCACCAACATATCCACCGTATTGGGCCTCGCCGATCCCACCGACCCTACCGCCGGTACGACCGATACGCCAAGAACCGTATTTGATTCCAGCTCCAAGACCGGCTGGCTAATGGGAACGTATGTTCAGGACGAATGGAAGATCACCAACCAATTGACCCTGAATGCGGGCTTGCGCTTCGACCAGATGTTTCAATATGTCGACGCCAACCAGTTCAGCCCACGCGTCAGCCTGACCTGGAGGCCGTTCGAAGGCACCACCTTCCACGCCGGCTACGCGCGAAACTTCACGCCGCCGCCCCAGGTGCTTGCCGCACCGACCAATCTCGCGCTTGTGCAGGGCACATCGCAACAGCCTCTGGTATCGCAGAATGATCCGGTGCTGCCGGAGCGCTCCAACGCGTTCGATGTCGGCGTAGTGCAGAAGATACTCGGAGTACCCGGTCTCGAAGTCGGCGCCGATGCTTACTACAAAGCCGCCCGCGACATGATCGACGATGGGCAGTTCGGCGCGGCCTATGTGCTAACCGCCTTCAACTTTGATCGGGGAAAGAATGTCGGCATCGAACTCAAATCGTCCTACACCAATGGTAATTTCCGTGCCTATGGTAACTTTGCCTGGGCGCGACAGCTCGCCACCGGTATCGTATCGAACCAGTTCCTGTTCGACCCCGACACTCTCGCCTACATTACCAGCCACGACACTTACACCGACCACACTCAGCTCTATACCGCGTCGGCAGGCTTCTCCTATCTCTGGAATGGCACCCGTTTCAGTGCCTCAATGATTTTCGGCAGCGGCCTGCGGGCGGGTTTCGCAAATATCGATCACGTACCATCGTACATACAGGTCAATACCGGCATCTCTCGCGACTTCTTCCTCCAAGATGATCTGCGCAAGCCCACAACCGTGCGCTTTGATATCGTAAATCTGTTTGACAGAATTTACGAAATCAGGGACGGGACGGGCATCGGGGTGTTCGCGCCGCAATTCGGGCCTCGGCGCGGCTTCTATGTGGGCGTTTCGCAGAAAATATGAACGTCCTTAAGTGACGCCTCTCCGTCACGGCCGCTAATTTAGGCGGGAACCTCTTCCCTTCAAAACCATCTAGGTGGGCAGTACGGAGAGCGCCGACGAGACAGGTATAGTGACGCGAGCAGCACGCGGGAGGACCCGTTGGCACGTCGGAAGGTCGCCGAGCCAGTACAGCTTGCACACGCTCGGGACAGCAATGCTCTCCGGAACATCACCGAGGAGGTGACCAATGGCACAGGCTCTTTCGACTTCTATCACAAGACGAATCTTGGTCGCGGGGCTGGCGCTTTCCGCCGCCCCAGTGGTTTTGGCGGGGGCGGACAAGGCGCACGCGCAGGCCAAGCAGACCGCGCCTGAGAAAAGTCTGTACGATCGCCTGGGCGGCGTCTTCGCCATCGCGGCGGTGGTGGATCATTTCAGCGACGCTGTCGTGAAGAACCCTATCGTCGGCCAGAAGTCCAAGAACCCGCAGCTGCGGGAATGGCACACCAAGAACCTGGGAAGGCTGCCCGGCCTCAAGTTCATGCGAACACTGTGGGTCTGCAACATTTCGGGTGGGCCCTACCAGTTCACAGCCACCAGGCCAGGCACGACGCCGCTCGGCCTTGAGGAGGCCCATCGGAACCTCCGCATCTCACCCGCCGAGTTCGATGAGGTCGCAGCCGAGCTCGGACGGACCCTGGACTTCTTCAAGATTCCAAAGCCCGAGAAGGGCGAGGTTCTGGCCGCCTTCGCCGCCCACAAAGACGAGGTCACCGCCGGCTATGTCGCGGCCGCAAAGCGCGGCTAGCGCATCTTGCTTCCGGTCCGAACGATGCCGCCCAGCTTTGGCTGGGCGGGGAGCGTGTTAGTTGGCTGTATTTGAAAAGTCTGACTTTGGCAGCCGTGATCTCGAATTTATGGATTCGATTTTGCGAGCCGCTTCCCGACGCACCGCTAAAACTCCACGTGCCCTTGCGGGTCGATCAGACGATTGATCCGCTGCGCGCCGGCCATGGCAAAGCGCACCGTCATCAATTTTCGGGTCGGCGCCGGCAGCCGGTGCTCCGGCGCCGCGCAATGCATATGCGCGCCATAGGCATCCGCAACGATCAGGCCGGTGTCAGCTGGGAAGATTTCGCACGGCAAATCCTGGGTGAAGGCGAAGAACAGGCGGTCGCAATGGGCCCGGTATTCCGGCCATTTCTGGTCGGCGCGCAAATCCTCGAGCGATGATTTGATTTCGACGATCCAGATCTCGCCGCGTTCGTTGATCGCCACCAGATCGGCGCGCCTTCCCGAGGGCAGCGGCAATTCGCTGATGCAGGCAAATCCCAGCGACCGCAATAGCCGCGCGGTGCCGCGCGCGACCGCGAGCGCCGTTTCCGACTGGCGGCGGTCCGGTGTTGGCACCAGATTGACTTGGCGGGCGGGCGATTCCATGGCCGTCATCATAGGGCCCGACCGAACAAAGGGGAAACGCGTTTTGCGCCCGAACCCGTCACGACGGGAACCCGACCCAATCCGACCGCTTATTACCCGGGCGTTGCCGCCAGGACCCGAGGCGGACCGAACAGGGCTGCCTGCACGATGATCGACGACCTCTGGTACAAGAACGGCGTGTTTTATTGCCTGTCCGTCGGCACCTATATGGACGCCAATGGGGACGGAATCGGCGATTTCAAGGGATTGTTGCGCCGGCTAGACTATCTGCAGGGCCTCGGCATCACCGCGATCTGGCTGATGCCGTTCCAACCGTCGCCCGGCAAGGACGATGGCTACGACATCTCCGATTACTATGGCGTGAACCCGCGATACGGCACGCTGGGCGACTTCGTCGAATTCACCCATGGCTGCCGGCAACGCGGCATCCGCGTCATCATCGACCTCGTCGTCAACCACACCTCGGATGCGCATCCGTGGTTTCGGCAAGCGCGCAGCTCGAAGGACTCCGAATATCGCGACTGGTACGTCTGGTCCGACAGGAAGCCGGCCAATGCCGACAAGGGAATGGTGTTTCCCGGCGTGCAAAAATCCACGTGGACGCATGATAAGGAAGCCAAGGCCTGGTATTTTCACCGCTTCTACGACTTCCAGCCCGATCTCAACACCTCGAACCCACATGTGCAGGCCGAGATCCTCAAGATCATGGGTTTCTGGATTCAACTCGGGGTGTCCGGCTTTCGCATGGATGCGGTCCCGTTCGTCATCGCCACCAAGGGCGCGAAGGTCCGCACCCCGCTCGAGCAATACGACATGCTGCGCGCGTTCCGCGAATTTCTGCAATGGCGGCAGGGCAACGCCATCATTCTCGGCGAAGCCAACGTGCTGCCCAAAACCGACTTCGAATATTTCGGCAAGGACGGCGACCGCATACAAATGATGTTCAATTTCCACGTCAACCAGCATCTGTTCTATGCCATGGCGTCCGCCGATTCGCGGCCCTTGGCCGAGGCACTGGTAGCAACGAAACCCCGCCCTGCCACCGCGCAATGGGGGCTGTTCCTGCGCAATCACGACGAACTCGATCTCGGCCGGCTGACCAAGGCGCAACGAGACCTGGTGTTCAAGAAGTTCGGTCCCGACAAGAACATGCAGCTCTACGACCGCGGCATTCGCCGCCGGATGGCCCCGATGCTGGGCGGCGACCGGCGTCGGCTCGAACTCGCCTACAGCCTGATGTGTACGCTGCCGGGGACGCCGGTGATCCGCTATGGCGACGAAATCGGGATGGGCGACAATCTCGATCTGCCCGAGCGCAATTGCGCCCGCACGCCGATGCAGTGGTCGACCGAGCCGCATGCCGGTTTCACACTCAGCAACAAGCCGTGCTCGCCTGTCATTGAGAAGGGCCCGTACGGATTCGAGCACGTCAATGTCGCCAAGCAGCGCCGCGATCCCAACTCGATGCTGAACTGGACCGAACGCATCATCCGGATGCGCAAGGAGGTCCCAGAGGTCGGTTGGGGTGATTTCCACGTGATCGCGACGCGCGACCCGGCGGTGTTAGTCATACGCTATGACTGGCGCAACAATTCGGTGTTGTTCGCGCATAATCTCGATAACAAGCCGCGAGAGGTCTCATTCTCGGTTGGGCTATCCGGGGATGCCGGAAAGCTATTGGTCAACCTGCTCGCAGAGGACCATAGCAAGGCCAATGAGCGCGGCAAGCACAGGCTGCTGCTCGAAGCCTACGGATATCGCTGGTTTCGCGTGGGGGGCCTGGATTATCTGCTCAAACGCAGCGACATCGACACCGACGCGGCCGGCAGGGCCAGTCATCCCGGCTGAGGCTCTAATCTTTTGTTCTGACGCGTTTTCTTTACGCGAACCGCTATTCGCCTCCCTCGCAAACGCTTTGTGACTGACCGATGATGACCCCCTCGTCGCCACGCAGGTCGAGTTCGCCCGCGATTTTTTCACCCTGCCGGTCGAGCATCGTTGAAAGCAGAATTTCGCCGCCAAGGCCGACGGCCTCCGATTCGATCGAAATCGGCTCCGCCCCCAGGTTCAACGCGATGACCACCGCGGCAGCGTCGCGCTGCCTACGGTAAAGCAGCAAGTCCCCCTGTGCCGCGATTGGCACATATTCGCCCAACTGCAGGGGCGGCAACTTCTTTCGCAAACCGATCAGTGCCTTGTAGAGATTGAGGATGGATCGTTCATCGGCTGCGAGATCTACCACGTTTTCCCGGGCAAAATTATCCGATAGGGGCAGCCACGGCGTCACTGTCGAGAAGCCGGCGAAGGGGCTGGCATCCCATTGCATCGGCGTGCGACAGCCGTCCCGGCCGACCCCAATCCCCGGCACGTTCTTCTCGAAGGGATCGCGGACCTGTTGGGGCGCAATTGCGACCTGATGCATGCCAATCTCGTCGCCGTAATACAGTGTAGGTGTTCCGCGCAGCGTCAACAACAGCATGGCGGCGACGCGGGCCTGGTTCCGCCCGACCCGGCTTGCGACCCGGGGGCGATCGTGATTGCCCAAAACCCAGTTCGGCCATGCGCCCGCCGGCAATGCACGCTCATAGTCGGCGATGATCTTCTCGATCGAGCGCGCGCTCCACAGCGTCGACAACAGCGCAAAGTTAAAGGGCATCTGCGCGCCGGCAAGGTCGTTACCGTAGTAGGCGACAAGGCGGTGCAGCGGAAGATAGACCTCTCCGATCAATACGCGCGATCCGAATTCGTCGGTCACGCGCCGCATCTGCGCAATCACGTCGTGAACTTCAGGTTGATCGGTGGAATATTGCGTCAGGATCCTCTCATGCGGCGGCCGGCCTTCGTGAAAATGGGGATTGGGCGGATTGTCGCGAAATTCCGCGTCCTTGATCAGGTGCCAGATCACATCGACGCGGAAGCCATCGACGCCCTTGCGAAGCCAGAAACGCATGACGTCGTAGATGGCCTCGCGAACTGCCGGGTTACGCCAGTTCAAATCCGGCTGTTGGGCGAGAAACGCGTGATAATAATATTGCCTCGTCGAGGCGTCGTATGCCCAGCCGCTGCCGCCGAATTCCGACAGCCAGTTGTTCGGCGCGCTCCCGTCCGGTTGCGGATCGCGCCAGATGTACCAGTCTCGCTTGGGATTATCGCGGGAGCTGCGGCTTTCGACGAACCAGGGATGCCGGTCCGAGGTATGGTTCGGCACCAGATCGAGGATCACGTTTAGACCGTTCGCGTGCGCGGTGGTGATCAGGGCGTCGAAATCCTCGATGGTACCGAACAAGGGATCGACGCCGGTGTAATCGGAGATGTCGTAACCGAAATCAGCCATCGGCGACGGGAAAAACGGCGATAGCCACACCGCGTCGACGCCAAGCTCCTGCAAGTAAGGCAGCCGCCTGATGATGCCGGCGATATCGCCGACGCCATCGGCATTGGAGTCCTGAAACGAACGCGGATAGATCTGATAGAAAATGCCGTTCCGCCACCAGTATTCGTCGTGTCGATCCATCTTGGCGATCACTCTTTCCAATCGTTGTGCGGAGCAACGCCGCAGATGCGGACGGGTTCAGGCCGGAGTATCCAAAAAGCATCGGGAATTGCAACGGCGGTGCGACAGGCAACAGAAAAGCCGAGGCCCAGCGTCCCAGCGCACGTGAACCCACTCAGGCCGGCTTTCGGGATTCGGCTTGGGAATGCCGGCCGATCGGGCTATCGTGGACGCAGAGGGGCAAGGCGTGACGACCGAGTTCAGTTTTTTCTCAAGCTCAGCGAGGCTGAGCGTGGCGGAGATCGCCGCGCTGACCGGCGCCGAGCCCTGCGGGCTCGCGGATTTGTCCCGCTGCTTGTCGGGCATCGCGCCGGTGGACCAGGCGGGGGCCGATGACCTGACCTTTGTCGCCGACGCCAAATTCGCCGCCGCGCTGGAATCGACCAAGGCCGGGGCCGTATTGACCAGCGAGCGCTTCGCACGCCGGGTCCCTGATGGCGTCGCGGTGTTGAAAACGCGCCAACCTTACCACGCCTTCGTCATGGTCGCGCGCAAGGTTTACAGCGGCGCGCTTCGTCCGACCTCGGTGTTCGGTGGCAATGGCGTCTCGCCCAGCGCGGCCGTGCATCCCTCGGCGCGGTTGGCGCATGACGTTACGGTTGATCCGTTCGCGGTGATCGGGCCGTCGGCTAGAATCGGGTCGGGCACATTGATCAGTGCCCACGCGGTGATCGGCGAGCGGGTCCGGATCGGACGTAATTGCGCCATTGGCGCCAACTGCACGATCACCCATGCGCATCTCGGCGACGATGTGGTGATCCATCCCGGTTGCCATATCGGCCAGGACGGCTTCGGTTATGTTTCCACAGCCGAAGGACACACTAAAGTCCCGCAGATCGGAAGCGTCGTCATTCGTAATGACGTCGAGATCGGTTCCGGCACCAGAATAGACCGCGGCGGAATCCGCGACACCGTGATCGGCGAGGGAACCAAGATCGATAATCTCTGTCAGATCGGACACAATTGCGTCGTCGGCCGCCATTGCATCATCGTCGCGCAATCCGGTCTCAGCGGCAGTGTGACGCTGGAGGATTTCGTCGTGCTCGGACCGCGCACCGGCATTATCCCGCATGTCACCGTCGGCAAGGGCGCCATGCTGGCCTCGCGATCCACGGTGTATGAAAACGTTCCCGCCGGCGCCGTTTGGGGCGGGTTTCCGGCCAAACCGAAGCGGCAATGGATGCGCGAAGTGGTCGCGCTTGCGAGGCTCGCAGCCGGTGGTCGCGGGAAACCCAGGGGCCGCGCCGGCAAAGCATAGCGGCCATGTTCCGCGGCTAAAGCATTAATCTTTTCCTTGGCGGCCTCTGAAAAATCGGCATTGTTCTGGCATGGCACAGGATTCCGAAACCCAGGCAAAAGCCGGTGCGATCATCATTCCGGTGACGCTGTTTGAGCAGAACTGCACCTTGCTATGGTGCGCGGCCACCAGGCAAGCCGTGGTGATCGATCCCGGCGGGGATGTGCCGAAAATTCAGGCCGGGATCAAACAGGCCGGCGTCACCGTCGAAAAGATCTGGCTGACCCATGGCCATATCGACCACGTCGGCGGCGCCGCGGAGTTGCGTGACGCGCTCAAGGTGCCGATCGAGGGCCCGCATGTCGCCGACAAATTCCTGCTCGACAATGTCGTGACCAGCGGGGCGCGGTTCGGCATGACCGGCGTACGCGACTTCGCGCCCGACCGCTGGCTCGAAGAAGCCAACCAGGTCGCAATCGGCGAACTGACGTTCGAGATCCTGCATTGCCCAGGTCACTCGCCCGGCAGCGTGGTGTTTTTCAACAGGGAAATGCGCTTTGCCCATGTCGGCGACGTGCTGTTCAGCGGCTCGGTCGGGCGCAGCGACATTCCCGGCGGCAATCATGCCACCCTGATCAGGTCGATCAAGGACAAGCTGCTGCCGCTCGGCGATGATGTCGGCTTCATTTGCGGCCACGGCCCCGGCTCCAGCATCGGCCAGGAGCGGCTGACCAATCCATTTCTCACCGGCGCGATGTGAGCAACGGCGCCTGTGGCCTAGATCATGATGCGATCAAGCCAAATCGCATCATGATCTCTTCTCTTTGTTTGAGCATGATCTTTTCGGAAAACCGGTTTCCACTTTGCGCTAACGCGGCCCTTCGGGTCCGGATCATGCTCTAATTCATAACGGCGCTACTTCATCAGACCCGCTGCCGTGAGCGCGCGCGTGATCACGGCACCGACGTCAATGCCGCGGCGATTCTTGCGTTGCGGTTTGGCTGAGTCGGAAGGCTGGCTAACCGCGTTCAAAGGCCAAAGCACCTGGCTGAGGTCCGGCACCGATGTCGATATCGGAGAAGCCAGCGGGATCAGCCTGGCACTCGGCGATTCTACGGCTACACGCGGCGACGTTTTTGCAGCCGGTCTCGGCGTCGGCTTGGCAACTTCTTCGGGCTGACGAATCCATTCGGTCAAGCCGAAGAAATTCGCAATGTGGTACGAAGATGAGATGCCCGCCTCGATCAGGAACGCGCCCTGGGTGCCGTAGCGCTCGTCATTTTCAGCCGTCCCGAGCGGAGTACCATGGGCCATATCGGTGATGGTGTAGGATTCGACGACAGTCTCGCCATCGGCATTCCACCAGATCTGGCGGGGATAGCCGTCGACGGTGCCCGCCGACATCGGTGCCGAAGGCAATCGATGCACGTCGAGCCACTGCTTGACGATCTCGTTGGCGTTGGCGGGATTGACCGTGCGATCGGCGCTGCCGTGCCACACCGAAACCTTCGGCCAGGGGCCGCGATGCTTGGAAGCGTTGCGTACGAGGTCGCCCAGCTCGCCGGCCGGCCGGGCGAGCGACTGGAACATTCCGTTCAACGCTTCCCTTACATTCGTGGCAACCCCATACGGCAGCCCAGCGACAATTGCGCCCCCTGCAAAAACTTCAGGATAGGTGGCGAGCATGACCGATGTCATGGCGCCGCCCGCGGAAAGTCCGGTGACGAAAATGCGATGCTTGTCGATCTTATGCTCGCTTACCATCCGCGCGATCATCTGCCTGATCGAGCTGGCTTCGCCGCGCCCGCGCTTGCTGTCTTGCGGATTGAACCAGTTAAAGCATCCGTTGGCGTTGTTTGCAGGCTGCTGCTCCGGCATCAGCAACGCGAAACCATAGTGTTTGGCGAGCGTAGACCAACCGGCGCCCAGATCGTAGCCAGCGGCGTTCTGGCCGCATCCGTGCAGAACGACGACCAGACCAGGCGCCGGTCGCAGGCTGTCCGGCACGTAGGAAAACATCCGTAGCGCGCCCGGATTGGTGCCGAATCCTTCGGTTTCGACGAGCGGGCTGCGGATGCCTCGTCGCGCGCCCCGTCCGAAGCCCTCTAAAGGATTGAGTCCGGGCAGCTTGGGCAGATGCCGGAGGAATTCGACATTTTTGGCAAGGGACACCGGCGGCTCCTTGGCGACGAATCGATAACGCCAACATCAGCACATAGTTGCTGCACTGCAAAATGAAAAGACCGCGCAATGCCAGTCAACAGGATTGTGATGGGTTAACCACGGGCGCCGGTATCGCGTGACGCACCGGTGACTGAAATACGACGGATTCAACCGGATGACGTGATGAAAATTCAGACAGCCTTCAATTTGCGGTAGGCGAACCACACCATTTTCAGCAGCAACCATCCGTCGCGAAAGCGTGAGATCTGCGTCTCACCGAAGGTGCGCGCCTTGTAGTGGATCGGCGTCTCGATGATTTTCAGATTTTGCTTCGCCGCACCGAAGATCAGGTCGAAATCGCCGAATGGATCGAAGTTGCCGAAATAGCCGCGCTCGCGTGCCAGCACCTCGTAATCCCTGCGCATCAGCACCTTGGTGCCGCACAGCGTGTCGGTCAGCCGAGTGTTGACGAGATAGCTGAACAAATAGGCAAAGCAACGGTTGGCGATCAGATTGAGCGGGCGCATCGCTTCGTTTTCCATGGGGTAGACCAGGCGGGTGCCGTTGACGAATTCGGCCTTCCCGGTCTCGATCACCGCGTGGAATTTCGGCAGCGCTTCCGGCGGCATTGTCAGATCGGCATCCAGGATCATCAGCACGTCGCCGGTTGCGGCGGCAAACCCCTTCCGTACCGCGTCACCCTTACCCTTGCCCTCTTGCTTGAGCACCTTGATATTCCATTGATCCCTGTAAGCGTCGCGGACGCGCTCGCATTCCTCGAACGTGCCGTCGCTGGAATTTCCCTCGACAAACAGAATCTCCTGCGAGGTGCCGAATCTCGGCATGCGCAGGACTGCGTTCTCGATATTGCCCTTCTCGTTGCGGCAGGGGATCAGGATGCTCGCGGAAAATTTCCGGTCGGTAAATTGCCGGACCGGGCGCCCGACCAGATAGGTGCGCAGGCATAGCTTGCGGATTCCCGGCAGTGGCGCGATGAACCGGTTGATGAATGGACCGAGTCCGAGCCAGCGTCGCGGCAATAGTTGCCGCTGCTCCTGGCTGATCATCTCGAAATCCGCCAAATCCATCAGGTTGAGGAAGTCGGCGGTGGCGATGTAATTGATTTTCGGTTGTTTGGCCCGCAGATGCAGCGCCTCGGCGAGCTTCAGCACCGGCTCCCACAAATGCGAGTAGTAGGAGATGAGGATCCGCGTCGACGGCGCGCACAATTGATGCACCAGCCTCAAGGTGCCGTCGATATCCTCGAACATGCCGATGGTGTCGGCGATCACGATATAATCGAACGGTCCCTCGATCGAGGCCAGCGTTGCGGGGTCCTCGACGTCGCCCAGGACAAAATTGAGATCGGGATGCAGCTCGTTGGCCTTGGCGATGGTCAAGGCGCCGAAATCGATGCCGACACCGTATGAAGGCTTAAGCGCGGCGAGCAAATCTCCGCGGCCGCAGCCCAATTCCAGCACCCGCTTGCCCGGCGGAATCAGGAACCGCATGAACTTGCGGTCGTCTTCGTGGTAGGCGGCATTGAACTTGCGCCAGCGATCCAGTTCGTCGCCATTGGCCTCGAAATGGTCGACCAGATCGCGCTTGCGCTGACTTGAAAGTTGCAGTGAAGCAGTGGAGTCCGTTTGCTTCAAATACATCTCACCCTCGAAGCGAAAAACGAAGGATTCTCTTAGCGGAACGGCATCGGGGTGTAAATTCGGCCCAGCGACCCAGGATCCATGCGCGATTGGCTTTGCTCTTGCCTCTGCTCTTCCCATGGCTCTCGTCACAGCATAGTTTGGCGCCGATCAACCAAGAATAATTGCCCGGAGAGAAGCCCATGGCCCGCCTCAAATTCGGAGCCTTCCTAGCCCCGCACCATCCGATCGGCGAGCATCCTATGCTGCAATTCCGCCGCGATCTGGATTTTGTCGAGCAGCTCGATGCGCTCGGTTACGACGAGTTCTGGTGCGGCGAGCATCATTCCTCGGGCTGGGAGACCATCGCCTCGCCCGAAATGTTCCTGGCGGCCGCCGGCGAGCGCACCAAGCGTATCAGGCTCGGCACCGGCGTGATCTCGCTGCCCTATCACCATCCTTTTAACGTCGCCCAGCGCATGGTGCAGCTCGACCACATGACCGGAGGGCGCGCCATCTTCGGCTCCGGCCCCGGCGCGCTCGCCTCCGACGCGCATACGCTCGGCATCGACCCGATGACGCAGCGCGATCGTCAGGATGAGGCGATCGCGATCATCCGCCGGCTGTTCAAGGGCGAGCGCGTGACGGCGAAGAGCGACTGGTTCACCATGAACGACGCCGCGCTGCAGATCCTGCCCCTGCAGGAAGAGATGCCGTTCGTGGTGGCCTCGCAGATCTCGCCATCGGGGATGACACTCGCCGGAAAATACGGCATCGGCATTATTTCGCTCGGCTCGATGTCGACCCAGGGCCTGATGGCGCTGCCGACGCAATGGGGCTTTGCCGAGGACGCCGCCAGGAAGCACGGCACCACCGTCAGCCGATCGGACTGGCGGGTGCTGCTCTCCTGGCACATCGCCGAGAGCCGCGAACAGGCACGGCGCGAGGCCGGCGCCGGCCTGATGCGCTGGCACAATGAGTATAACGTCGCGACGCTGCAGCGGCCTGGCCTGCAAGCGTTCACCTCGCCCGAGGACGCCGTGGAGAAGACCGCCGGCGGGGAGGCGGCGGCGTCCACCATCGGCACGCCCGACGATCTGGTCAAAACCATCAAGAAGCTGATGGAGGTCTCGGGCGGCGTCGGCAGTATCATCGGTTTTGTCCACGACTGGGCCAATCTAGAGGCCACCCGCCGCAGCTGGGACATGGTGGCGCGCTACGTGATCCCGGAAATCAACGGCTACATCACCAAGCTGCGCGAGTCGCAGAAATTCCTGATCGAGAACCGCGCGGTGTTCGAGCGCGCCGGGCAGGCCGTGATGGCGAAAATCATGGAAAACGACAAGGCAGCCGCAGCACTTTCGCTCACCGGTCCCGGCCGTGTCGCGATCCCGACCATCAACGCGCCGGATCTGCAGAAGGAAGCCGCGAAACACAACAAGGCGTGAAGGGCCCGGCTTCAGCCGCGCCGGATCATTCGATCACTTCGTCGGCAGCCGTAAGCAGCGCTGCGGGAACGGTGAGACCGAGCGCTTTGACGGTCTTCAGGTTGATCGTCAGCTCGAATTTGGTCGGCTGCATGACGGGGAGATCGGCCGGCTTCTCGCCCTTCAAAATCCGTCCGCAATAGATACCGGAATTGCGATAGGAGTCCTTGAGGACGCTGCCGTAACTCAAAAGACCACCTATTTCGACATTTTCGCGCCAGCTATAGCTCGCAGGGATCGCGCTTCTTGCCGCATGTTCGACGATCGCGGCGCGCCGGCTATCGAAGAAGGGTTCACCCGCGACAATGATGCCGCCAATGTTGAGTTCTGCCAAACGCGTAAATGCAACCTCGATTTCCCGATCGGTCGAGGCATTCAAAATTTGCAGGTCGATGCCCGCCGACCTTGCCGCTTCCTGCGCTACTCGAACTTCGAGCTGAGCGCTCTGATTGTTTGGGTTCACCAGGAAGGCCATTGTCTTGGCCGACGGGACAAGCTCGTGCAAAAATTCGAGCCGCTTTGCCCCAAGAGCGGAGTTGAAGACGCTCATGCCGGTTATATTACCGCCGGGCCGGCCAAGGCTTTCAACCAGCCCAATACCAACCGCATCATCCACGGCGGAGAAAATAATCGGGATTTTGGAGGTTGCCTGTTTCGCGGCGAACGCTGATGGAGGTCCACCCGCCGCGAGAATTGCGGCGACCCGCAGGCCGATAAGTTCGGCGGCAAGCGCGGGTAATCGCCCATAGTTGCCTTCCGCCCAGCGGTATTCGATTGCTACGTTCTGGCCAACGACGAACCCGGTCTCAGCCAGCCCCTGACGAAAGGCAGAGAGAACGGCGGCCGATTCCCCCGGCGACCTGCTACTGAGAAATCCCACCACTGGCATTGCCGATTGCTGCGCACGGGAGGTCAACGGCGAAAGAAGACAGGACGTCGCCACCGCGCCGAACCCAGCCATAAATTCGCGGCGTCTCATTCAATCAATTTCCGGATGTATCCAAACGGGACAACTCCAAGGGCCGAAATCAATTTCTGAAATAGTGCTGCACCCCAGCCTATCACGGGCCAAGAGTTTGTCTTGCATTATAGAGTGGCAGAAGTCTCGCCTGACGAGGTTGAGAGGCTTTGCTTAAGTAAGACAAAGGGCTATTTTAGCAAAATCGTGGCCCAACGGAGCAATCGCCATGTCCATGCAAAGTGTGGCTACCCCCGCGATCACGCTGAGGCCGCCCAAGCGCGATTTGCTGGCGCATATTCCCGGCGACGAAGGCTGGCCGGTGATCGGCCGGACGCTGGCGATCCTCGCTGACCCCAAAGGTGAAGTCGAACGGATGGCGGCCAAATACGGCCGCGTCTATCGCAGCCGCGTGCTTGGTGAAACCAGCATTACCGTGCTTGGACCCGAAGCCAACGAATTCGTGCTGTTCGACCAGAGCAGGCTTTTCTCTTCGACCCATGGCTGGGAAACCATCCTGGGCCGGTTATTTCCGCGCGGGCTGATGCTGCTTGATTTCGACGAACATCGCCTGCACCGGCGGGCGTTGTCGGTCGCGTTCAAATCCGGCCCGATGAAATCCTATCTTGCGGCGCTCGATGCCGGGATCGCGGCGCGAGTCGCGCAGTGGAAGGCGAAGCCAGGGCCGATGCTGTTCTATCCGGCGATGAAGCAGCTCACGCTCGATCTGGCGGCGACTTCGTTTCTCGGCGCAAGCATCGGGCCCGACGTCGACGCCATCACGCGTGCGTTCGTCGATATGGTCGCGGCAGCGGTTACCCCGATCCGCCAACCCTGGCCGGGCACGCAAATGGCGCGCGGCGTCAAGGGCCGCGCCCGCATCGTGGCTTATTTCGCGGAGCAGATTCCGATCCGCCGCGCCAAAGGCGGCGAGGACCTGTTCTCGCAACTCTGTCGCGCCACCCACGAGGACGGCGCGCTGCTTTCGACCCAGGATATCGTCGACCACATGAGTTTCCTGGTGATGGCCGCGCACGACACGCTGACCTCGTCGCTGACCTCCTTTGTCGCCGCACTCGCCGACAATCCGCAGTGGCAGGAAAGATTGCGCGACGAAGTCACCGCGCTTGGTGTTGCGCCCGACGCGCCCACGACCTTCGACAATCTCGAAGCCATGCCGCTTGCCGAGATGGCGTTCAAGGAGGCGATGCGGATCAGGCCGCCGGTGCCGTCCATCCCGCGCCGCGCGACGCGCGACTTCAGTTTTGGCGGCTATCCGATGCCGGCGGGCACGTTGGTCGGGGTAAATCCGCTATTCACCCATCACATGCCGGAAATATGGCCCGATCCCGACAGTTTCGATCCGCTGCGCTTTACCGACGAGGCGCAGCGCGGCCGCCATCGCTTCGCCTGGGTGCCGTTCGGCGGTGGCGCGCATATGTGTCTTGGTTTGCATTTCGCCTATATGCAGGCGAAGTGCTTTGCGCGGCATTTCCTGCAAAATCTCAGCGTCACGCTGCAGCCCGGCACCACGCCGGATTGGCAGATGTGGCCGATCCCGAAGCCGCGCGATGGACTGCGCGTGGTCCTGTCGCCGGTTTGAGCGAGCGGATCAGGCCAGGGCGTCGATGCCGACCACGTCGATGCCGTCGGCGCGCCCGCGAATAGCCAGCCGGCCGAGATCGCGAACCGCAAACGGCAGCGCCGAATTGAACCGTTGCATCGCGACGCGGGATGCAAGGAATCCGCCGTCGACGTTACGGCTGAGCTCCTCGAGCCGCGCCGCGGTATTCATGACGTCGCCGTTGAAGACGATGGCGCGTTTGACGTCGCCGATCTCGCCGACGATCACCGATCCAAAATGCAGGCTTCCGCGAATTCGGGGTGTAGCTCCGAACTCACGCTCAAATTGGCTCGCGGCACGCGACAGTTCGTCCCGCATCGCCACAAAGCAGCGAACGGGACGGCAATCAATCGCGCCAAGCCGTTCCGGCCACGTCACGATGACCTCGTCGCCGACGTAATTCAGCACCTCGCCGCGATAATCGACGACCGCAAGGGTGAGCAGGCGGAACGTACGATCGAGAAAACGATGGATGCCGACCCCGCCGAGCCGTTCGGCCAATCCCGTCGAGCCGGCGATATCGACAAAGAGCACGAAGCGATTTTCCTCGACTGGCGTGTGGTACCGCCCGGTGATGAAGTTCAGGAACGCGCGGTGTCCGACGATGTTGGAAATTACGAGCGCCAGATTCATCACAACCGAAAGTACTGCGGAATAGATAAAGCCAAGCCAGAATGTCTTGCTGGACATTTCCTGCGGTACCCCGGCGATGAGTTCACCCAGCTGGAGCCACTGGATGACGATGATAATCGCCGCGTAGATCACGCTGCGCACGATCAGGGTTATCGTAAACGAAAGACCGCTCAGCCATATCCGCAGGGGGCCTTCGAGGACGAACAGCTCGACGACCCCGAGCGCGGTGGTCATCAACAGCCCGTACGCCATTCCCACCGCGATGGCGGAAGGCAAGGTGCGGCCCTGGGCGATATTAAAGGCGACGCCAGAGAGTGCGCCGGCCGCAACGACAGCGGCCAGCATTTGCAGCTTTCCCTTGAGTCTTGCGTTCATGCCGTCCTGCCCGGGTTGCCGGCGGCTTCGATTATACACGGACCCGATCGGAAGCCTTCATGAACTCGACGATCCCGGCGAGAAGCCCCCTGATTTCAGCTACGCCGCAACGTTCACCCCTTGGCCTGATCGAAGGTCTTGCGCAGGGCGGCGAGGCCCTGCTGCTGTTGGGTCCAGTTGCGACCGCCAGTGATGGCGCCGTCGACCACCAGATCGTGCCCGTTGATGAAAGTGGATTCGTCGCTGGCGAGAAATACCGCGGCGTGAGCGATGTCCTCGGGCAGCCCGGCGCGCGGGATCGGCTGGGCGGTCTTGTAGACTTCGCGCATGATGTCAGGAGTCTTCTCCGCCGCCTCGACCGACAGCCCCAGCGCCTTGCCGAAAATCCCGGTGGCGATCGCCCCCGGCGAAATGCTGTTTACGCGGACGCCGGCTTCGCCAAGCTCCATCGCCACGCATTTGGTGAGGTGGATGACGGCGGCTTTGGCGGCGCCATAGACGACCGACGACGAAAAGCCGGCGAGACGGCCGGCAATGCTGCCATTGTTGATGATGCTGCCGGAGCCCTGGCGGCGCATATGGGGCGCGGCGTGCTTCATGCCGAGCATCACGCTGCGCACCAGCGTCGCCATCGCGGCATCGAAGCGCGCCGCATCAAGTCCCTCGATCCCGCCGGTCTGCGCCGGCCCGCCGGCATTGTTGAACAGGCAATCGATGCGGCCGAATTTGTCGACCGCCGCGCCGATCAGCGCGCGCATCTCGTCCTCGAGCGTGACATCGGTGCGGCGGAACAGGCATGCGGGGCCGAGCCGTTTGGCCAAGGCCTCGCCTTCCGGCACGCGACGGCCGGCGATGACGAGTTTCGCCCCTTCCGCGACAAAGATTTCGGCGGTGGTCAGCCCAATGCCGCTTGTCGCGCCGGTGATTACCGCGACCTTGCCGTCCAGCCGTGCCATGTTGTTCTCCATTTTTATACTGTCGACGCAAAATAGTCTCCGGCCTGCCGGAACAACGCAAGACGGGCCTTGGCCGGCAAAGCGCGGTCGCCGGAAAAAACAGGGCGTTTGTCCGGCAAAACCGGTTGCTATGTCGCAAATTAGGCTCAGATGTCCTGTTGTTGAAGGGTGCCGCCGCCTTTTGTAGCGGCGGCCCATACAATTTTCGTTATGCTTGGCGTTGTTTTCTGGATTCGCTGGTCGGGACCACGGTGAAATTGATCGACGAGATTCGGCAGGGTTGGCAGGGAACCTCCAGGCCCTCTGCGTTATTTGGCATCGCCTTTGCGGCATCCTGCCTTGCCTTGTCGACCATGGCGCGGTGGGGTCTTTCCCTGATCCGGCCGGACGTTTACTTCACGCCATACTTTCCGGCCGTATTCTTTGCCACCGCTTTTGGCGGTTACCGGATCGGGATCGCCACCGCCGTGGTGGGCGGGGTATTCGGCATAACCCTGAATTTCGGCAATGCCCCGACCGATTTTGCGAGACTGGCGCTGTTGGCAATTTATGTGATCGTGTGCAGCCTCACGATCTGGGGCGTGGAGCACTATCGATCGGTAGCCACCAAGCAGCGGGAAATTTCGAAGCGCCTGATCGAGGAGCGGGCGTATCGCAAACTCCTCGTTGACGAACTTCAACACCGGCTGAAAAACAAATTGTCGACCATTCACGCCGTACTTCACCTCAATCTGCAGGATCAACCGCAAGTCTGGGCCAATATCGACCAGCGTATACGGGCGTTATCGGCGACCGATGATCTGATCGCCAAGGTGGACAGCCGCGGTTGCGATATCAAGGATCTCTTGCTCTCCGAACTTGGTCCTTACGGACACGTCCGGTTTAACCTGAACGGCGAACGGCTGTTTTTGCCCGCCAAACTGGCCGTGAGCCTTGCCTTGATGTTTCACGAACTTGCCACCAACGCCGGAAAGTACGGCGCGTTTTCCTCCGCGCGCGGGATGTTGCAGGTGTCGTGGTCCGTGACCGACGATCGCCTTAGTATCGCTTGGGACGAGACCGAGGGGCCTGTGGTCGGACCGATCGGGGAGCCAGGTTTTGGCAGCAAATTGTTGCAGTCGGCGCTCAAGCCCTTCGATGGCAAAACCGAGATCACCTATCTGAAGACCGGAGTTCATTGCACGATGCAGTGTCGAATACCCCGGAGTTGAGCTTTCGCGCCCGATCGAACCTGCAGGATTTCTAGGGTTGACTTGGCGCGTTTTCCGCATCCGTTGACCCGTCCCCGCCCAATTTCTCGTCCAGCTTACTATCATTGCCAGAACGGAAGGCTTATAAACCTTCGAAATCGCAGGCGCGAAGGCGCGCGAACCTTATCTTTTGCAAAAAAAAATCACATGCCTCCCGTTTCGATATTTCTGAACGTCGTTTGGCTGCTGCTGGGCGGGCTTTGGATGGCGTTCGGCTGGGTCGTCGCCGCCGTCATCATGGCCATCACCATCATCGGACTGCCCTGGGCAAGGGCGGCGTTCAACATCGCCGCCTACACGTTACTGCCGTTCGGTCAGAAGGCCGTGCGTCGCGACAGCCTGACCGGCCAGTCCGATATCGGCACTGGGCCGCTGGGCCTGATCGGCAACCTGATCTGGCTGCTGCTGGCCGGCTGGTGGCTCGCGCTCGCCCACATCGTCACCGCAATCATTCTTGCGGTGACCATCATCGGCATCCCGTTCGCCTGGGCCCATGTCAAGCTCGCCGGCATCGCCTTGTGGCCAATCGGCAAGGTGATTGTTCCGGCTTAGAACGGCCTGCGCAGGCCCTCCGTTTGTTTGAGCATGATCTCCGCGCAAACGCTTCGCGTTTGTTAGCTAAGGGAGAACCGGTTTCCACTTTTCCCGATCATGCTCTAATCGACCGACGCCTTCCTGCCGCGCGCTCGGACCGCCTCCTCCACGCTATGAAACTGGCGATCCGGGCCCAACAGCGCATCAATACCGAACCGCGTCATGGCGTGTTGGGCGCGGACGGATTCAAGCCGGGCGATGGCAAAATCGACGCCGTCGGCATGACATTTGCGAATGATGTCGGTCATGACTTGCGCCGCGGTAAAATCGATTTCGACGATGCCGGTCGCCTCCAGCACGAGTAGCCGCGGCGTTTGGGGCGAGGACTTCAATGCCTGGAGAATGTCGCGGCGAAATTGATAGGCGTTGAGAAAAGACAGCGGCGCCTGAAATCCCGCGACCACAATGCCGGGCTCCCGTTCGCCGGGAAGATTTGAACTTGTCGGCCACCAAATCGACGTCCCCGGTACCCGCTCGAACACCAGCACGCGGGCGCGTGTCGCGGTCCATATCCCGTGCAGCAGCGACAGCGCGATGCCGATGCCGACGCCCTGTTCGATCGGCAGCACGATGATCGCCGCCGCGGTCAGGAGGATCAGCAGGAATTCGCCCAACGCTTGTCGATAGATCGCCATGATCTGGCCGAAACGAATAATTCTCAGTGCAACGAACAGCAGAACGCCACCCAGTGCGGCATGGGGGATTTGCTGCAGCAGCCTGGCACCGAATGCCAGCAGCACGATCACGATCGCCACCGCGGCGAGGCCGGCGATCTGCGAGCGCCCGCCAGTTTCGGAAACCACAGCGGTGCGCGGCGGGCTGGCGTTGACGGGAAACGCGCCGATCAAACCCGACAGGACGCTGCCGATGCCGACGCCGACGAAATCGCGGTCGACATCCGCCGGCTCGCCCGGATCAGATGGAAAGGAGCGGGTCGTTGCTGCCGTCTGCACCATGATGACCACGGAAATGATGAGACTGAGCGACACCAGACTCGCGAGGTGTCCGGCCGAAATGACCGGGACCGCAAGCACCGGCATCTCGACCGGGACCGTGCCGAGCACGCCGACGCCAAGGCTCTCAAGCCGGAGCAGCACCACGGCCGCGCTTGCCAGCGCCAGGCCGATCAAGGCGCCCGGAATCCGCGCGTCGATCCGCTCGGACACGGCGATGATCGCTAGCACTCCGAGGCCGATGACAAGCGTAAACAGGTTTGTCTGGTTCAGATGCGCGGCAAGCGTCGCGACACGCTGCAGCATGGGGCCTTCCGGCGCGGGCAGCCCGAGTATCACCGGCAATTGCGAAACCAGGATGTGGGCCGAAATCCCGGCGAGAAAGCCGATTGTCACGGGTATCGAAAGCAGGTCGGCGATCCAGCCCAGACGCAGAATCCCGGCGACGAAGAGGAAAAGCCCAACCATCAGCGCTAGCGCCGCGGCCAGCATCAGGTAGTCCGGCGAGTTGGATGCGGCCAGAGCGGCAAGGCCTCCGGCAAAGATCGGCGTGATGGTCGAATCTGCGCCGCACGACAGGAAGCGGTTGCTGCCGAACGCTGCGAAGGCCAGCGAGCCTGCCAGGAAGGCGAACAGGCCGATCTGCGGGGTGAACCCGCCGAGCCGCGCTGTCGCCATCTGCTCGGGAATGGCAATCGCTGCAAGTGTGAGGCCGGCAAGCAGATCGTGGCTGAGGAAGGAAAGGCGATACCCGCTCAGTGAACGAAACACGGGCCAGGTCCTGCTCACGCCCGCATTCGCAGAGCCGGAATGATCCGCCATGACCCGTTGCCTCCTCGCGACCAATGCCACGCTTGCCAATCGATTGACGCTATCATGATGGCTGCGATCCGGAAATAAAGGCCGAAACGGCGGCTCAAGGAAGGGCTGATGTTGAACGAAAACCTTGAGCACCTTTCAGGGAAAGCCGGGCTGATCGAACCAGGATAGGATTCTGCCGATCGATGGTCGGGCCGGTTGTCGAAGCGCAACCCGTCTGCCAAGAGGTCCGCTGCGCAGCCGTATCGTGGCGAGTTCTGGCTCGAAACCGCGGGTTTAAGTCTTCAGTAACCGGATTCGCTAACGGGTATGCCATCAATGCATCGTATGCATGTCCCCGGAGAGTTGGGGAATGCGAGAATTAGCTTCCAGCATTTGGGGTGGGATCGGAAAGCTGCAAACCACGGCGGTTCGGCGGGGGCCGGTGCTGTGGCTTATCCTCTGCGGCGGCTTCCTGATCGCGGCGATCGTCATCGGCACCATATCTATGGTCTGGGAGTTTCGCGAGAGCGCGCTGCGCAACAGCGAGCGTGAACTCGAAAATACCGTGCTGCTGCTCACCCGTCACTTCGATCAGCACTTCGAGGATTCCGACGTCATTGCGCGCAATTTGATCGCCCAGATGCAGTTTTCCGAGGCGGCCTCGCCCGAGGTTTTCAAGCGGCAGTTCTCGACGCCCGAAGCGCATCAGATGATGAGGTCAAAGGTCAGCGCGCTGTCCTATATCGGAGAAGTCTTTGTTTTTGACGTCGACGGATCGGTGATCAACACGTCGGGGGCTTGGCCGCCGCCGGCCGTCAACATCGCCGACCGGGCTTACTTCAATGCCTTGAAGACGGACCCGCGATTGACCGTGGAACTGGCCGGACCGATACGGAGCTATTTCACCGGCAACTGGACCAATGTCCTTGCCCACCGACTGAGCAAGCCTGATGGGACCTTTCTAGGGGTGATGGCGAGGCGGATCGACCCTATTAATTTCGAAAAATTCTTCGCATCTGTCGCGCTCGGCAAGGGCGCGGCGATTTCCATGCTTCATCGCGATGGCACGATGCTGGCGCGCCATCCCCACGCCGATTCGATGATCGGGCAGAATTTCAAAACGGCGCCGCTGATGCGCAAGGTCCTGACCGAGGGCGGTAATGAGACGGTGCGCTTGCAAAGCCCCATCGATGGTCAGGAAAGGCTCGGTTCGGTGGGTGAATTGAGCCGTTTCCCAATCGTGATCATCGCGACCATGACGGTTGCGGAAGCGTTGGCCGACTGGCGCGCCCAAACCAAATTCATGGTCGCTGCCGCCGGCCTTTCCGCCATCGTCGTCGTCACTCTGCTATTTCTGATCATCAGGCGGATGACCCGGCAACATCAGGAATCGCAGCAGCGACTGGAGCAGGAAAAACATCGGCTCGACACCGCGCTGAACAATATGACGCAAGGCCTCGTGCTGTATGATTCATCGGCGCGCGTCGTCGTATGCAACCAGCGCTATATCGACATGTATGGGCTATCGACGGATGTCGTAAAGCCGGGCACCCATTTTTACGACATTGTGCGGCATCGTAAGGAAACGGGATCGTTCAAAGGCGACATCGACGAGTTCTGCACAACCGTTCTAGGCAACGTCGCGCAGGGTACAGTTTCGCATAGTATCCTCGAATCCGCGGACGGACGCGCGGTTCGGATCGTCAATCGGCCGCTGCCGCAGGGCGGCTGGGTTGCGACAATGGAGGACATAACGCAGCACCGAAAGCTCGAGCAGGAGCGCGACCGAAATTACGCATTCTTGCGCCAGATAATCGACCATATACCGTCCCAGATCACCGTGAAGGACGCGCGCGATCGCCGCTATGTGCTGGCCAACCGGGTGGCTGAAACCCAGTTCGGCTTGTCGAACGACGCCATCATCGGCAAGACCGCCTTCGATCTATTCCCGCCGCTGGTTGCCGAGAGAATCGCAATGGATGACGACGAGTCGCTGCGATCCGCCGATGGCCTGACGCTGGACGAGCACAGCTGGGAAAGCGAGGTGTCGGGTAATCTCTTCATCACCTCAAAGCGCATCGGGATCCGTGATCAGGCCGGCGAGCCCCGCTACATCATCAACGTTGTGGAAGACGTCACCGACCGCCGGCGCGCCGACGAGAAGATCGCCCATCTCGCGCACTATGACGCGCTGACGGAGCTGCCGAACCGGGTGCTGTTCCGCGAACAGGTCGAACGCTAACTGCAGCGAACCAGCCGGGGCGAGCAGTTCGCCTTGCTGTATATCGACATCGACGAGTTCAAGGGGATCAACGATTCGCTCGGACATCATGTCGGCGATGAACTGCTGAAAATCGTCGCTTCACGCATCAAGAACTGCATCAGGGAAACCGATCTTGTCGCGCGGCTTGGCGGCGATGAATTTGCGGTCATCCAGACAAATGCCGAAAACGTCGCCAATGTCGTGGAATTCGTTACACGAATTCACGAGGCGATCCGTCAGCCCTATCAATGCCTCGGCCATCAACTGTCGACCGATGCCAGCATCGGCATTGCGTTGGCGCCACGCGATGGAATCGATCTCGATCAGCTCATCAAGAATGCCGATCTGGCGATGTACGGCGCCAAGGCTGACGGGCGCCGAACGCACCGCTTTTTCGAGCCGGCCATGGATGCCCGCGCAAAGGCCCGGTTGGCGCTGCAACAGGATTTGCGCCAGGCGCTGTTGGACGGTGGCTTCGAGATCCACTATCAGCCGGTGGTCGATCTTCACAATGACCAGGTGACCGGCTGCGAAGCCCTGCTGCGCTGGCGCCATCCCGAACGCGGCATGATCTCGCCTGCGGAATTCATCCCGGTAGCGGAAGATACCGGCCTGATCGTCGAGCTCGGCGAGTGGGTGCTAAGAATTGCCTGCGCCGAGGCGGCAAGCTGGCCGGATCATGTCCGGCTTGCCGTCAACGTCTCGCCGGTTCAGTTGAAATCCGCGACGCTTGGACTGAAGATCGCCGGTGCGCTTGCAGCCTCAGGCCTTCCGGCAAACCGGCTGGAACTCGAAATCACTGAAGCGGTCCTGATCCGCGACGACGAGGCGGCGCTGGCCATACTGCATCAGCTCCGCGCGATCGGGGTTCGCATCGCGCTGGATGATTTCGGCACCGGCTATTCCTCGCTGAGCTATCTGAAGCGTTTTCCGTTCGACAAAATCAAGATCGACCGCTGCTTTATTAGCGATATCGCGGAGATCGACGGCTCTTCGGCGATCGTGCAGGCGGTGGTGAATATCGCTGCGGCGCGCAACATGACGACGACCGCGGAAGGCGTCGAAACGCTTGAGCAAAAACAACACCTGCGCATGCTGGGCTGCACCGAAATGCAGGGCTACCTGTTCAGCGCCGCCAAGCCTGGTGCGCAGGTGAGAGAATTGTTCGACGCGCGCCGCGCCGCGGCAGACGTAGCCTAGCGGCCTGCGCTGCCGCATCATCATCGAATGTACTAAGGCAGGTTTGCAAGCCGCCAAATAACGTTTGCGAGCACCTTCGCGCCGGCCACGATATGTCCGGGCTCCGCCCATTCAGCCGGATTGTGCGAGATCCCACCGCGGCAGGGTATAAAAATCATCCCTGTCGGACAGATATAATGGAGCTGGCGCGCGTCGTGTCCCGCCGCCGAATAGATGTCCGTGGCGGGGATATTTTCACGCGATGCGGCCGCAGCAATCAACGATCGAATCTCGCTTGAGAAGGCAAGCGACGGTGCGTGAGCAATCTGCTTGATCTCGACCGTGCAGGGGCCACGTTCGGTTTCGACGATGTGACGTATCTTGCGATCCATTTCGTCGACAATTGCATTGTCGGGGTGGCGCAGATCGATCGAAAACAGGACTTCCGAAGGCACCACCGAAGGCGCGTTTGGCGTCACCTCAAATAAGCCCACGGTCAGTTTGATATCGTCCGGATGGGTGGCCGCGCGATCGATCGCCGCGATCATGCGGACGGCGGCCATCAGCGCGTCGCGCCGCTCGGCGCGGAGCGCCGTGCCGGCGTGAGCCGCCTCGCCCCTGACACGGACGCGGTAACGCCGCGTGCCTTGAATACCCGTGACGATGCCAATGGGAAATCCTGTCGCCTCGAGCACGTTACCCTGCTCGATATGCGGCTCGACGAAAGCTGCCACCGGAAATCCCAAGCTGCGAAGCGGGATATCAACGTCGCGCGAGAGCACTTCGTTGACGGCGGTGCCCAGCGAAATGCCGGCATGGTCTCGAATCGCAAGGGCCTCATCCAGGGGCTTGCGCCCGGTAAAGACCTCGGAGCCCGACATGCCCGGAGAAAATCGCGAACCCTCCTCGTTGGTCCAGGCCACGACCTCGATCGAGCGAAGCGGTTGCTCGCCCCTCGCCATCATCGCCTGGACCGCTTCGAGCGCGGCCAGAACACCGAAAGCGCCATCGAATTTGCCGCCCGTCGGCTGCGAATCGATATGCGAGCCGGCGAGCACCGGGGGCAGAGAGGGATTGCGGCCCTCATGGCGAAGGAAGAGATTCGCTATCCCATCGGTGAATGGAACAAGGCCGATCTCGCTTGCCCACGCGACAAGCTGCGCCCGCGCTTCGCTCTCGGCGGGCGATAGTGCCGGCCGATCGACACCACCATCCTCGCGGGCTCCAAACCTGGCGAGCGCCATATGTCGCGCCCAGAGCCGCTCGCCATCGATGAAGTTCGCAAACGAGGTGTCCGGCATGATCAGGGCTCAGTCGGTGCGCATGACCTGCGCGGGATTGGCGCGCGGATCACGCGGCCCCCACCTTCCCGCCTCCACTTGCGCAATGAATTCGGAGACCAATCGATTGAACAGCTCCGGCTCTTCGAGATTCAGCGTGTGGCCCGATTTGGGAAAGACCGCGAGCCCGGACCGCGCGATGGTTCGTTTGAGAAACAAGCCCGGCTGGATGCAGTGGTCATCCTCGTCACCGGTCATCACCAGCACCGGAGTTTGCAGCGCGCGAAACTCGGCTTCCAGATCGTACAGCGAGGGCCGGCGCATTTGCACGCCACGCATGGTGTTGGCGGCGCCTTTCGAATCGTGCTGTGCCAGCCGATCGGCGAACAGACGCCATCCCCGCGGATCCTTTTCCTGAAACTGCACCCGAGAGGCGCCTTCCGCATAGATCGGCGCGAAATTTTTTGCACCCCGCTCCTGGAAGTTTTTCGCAACCTGCTCCGAAACCCCTTTGAAGTAATCCTCATGGGCCTTTTCGGCGCCATAGCCGGTGCCGGCTGCCACGACGGAGACGACGCGCTGAGGATGACGAAGCGCTGCGTGGAGACTCGCAAAGCCTCCCATCGAGAGACCGACGACGTGGGCCTTGTCGATTCCGGCCGCGCTCAGCACGTCAACGATGTCATCGGCGGCGCGCGTCTGTGAGTAGGCATCGACGGATTCCGGAATATCCGAGGGCGGATAACCTCGTGCCGCGAATGTGATGCAACGGTGGCGGCGGGCGAAGAAATTGAGCTGCGGCTCCCAGCTCCAATGGCTGCCGCCGAATTCATGGACAAAAATGATCGGCGTGCCCGAGCCGGCGGTTTCATAGAACAGGCGAACGCCATCGCTTGTTTTGGCAAAGCTCATCGCTGCCTCCTCAGATCACGGAGCGGCGGGACGCAATGCCGCCATCGACGGTAAAGATCGCGCCCGAGGTGTAGCCCGACCGATAAGACGCGAGAAATACGATGAGGTCGGTGACCTCATGGATATGGGCGGGCCGCTTGAGAGGATAGCGTTCCTGCAATTCCATGTAACGGTCTTCGGTGCCGAACCATTCCTTGGAGCGTTTCTTCAACATGCCGTAGATCCGGTCGGTGTCCACCGGCCCGGGATTGACCCCGACGACGCGGATGTTGTCGTCGAGCGAATGGCCGCCGATCGCGCGGGTAAACGCCATCAAACTGGCATTGCCGGCGGTCCCGGCAACGTAGTTCGGGTCGAACACTTCCCCGCCGTTGCCGATGTTGTTGATAATCACGCCGCCGCCACGCGCTTTGAGACGCGGATAGATTGCGCGCGTCAAATTGATGTAGCCGAATACTTTCAACTCCCAGCCGGCGCGCCATTTGGGTTCATCGATGTCCCACAGGTTGCCGCTCGGAATCACGCCGGCATTGTTGACCAGGATGTCGATATCGCCGACGGCTTCAACCAGTGGGTCGATCACACCGGCCGCCGTCAGATCCTTGGCATGGACGGTAACTCTTACGTCATGCAGCGCCTCGATTTCCGACTTGATGGCTGCAAGCCGATCACCGGAGCGCGCGACCAGATGCAGATGGCACCCTTCTTCGGCGAACGAGCGCGCGACGCCCTCGCCAATTCCCTGGGAAGCGCCGGTCACAAGCACCGTCTTGCCTTTCAACCCCAAATCCATCTCGATCGTCTCCTGTTTCTGTTTCGGGTTGGCGCGCTCAGAACAGTTTGACCGGTTCGTTGCGACCGCGGGCACGCTCGACCATTGCCGGCAGCAATGCCACGAACTCATCAACCCACATCGGCGGCACGCTGGTGCTCACCTTGATGAAGCGATCGCCGAAGGTTGGTGTATGATAAGCGCCCTGGCGGATCATGATCTTGTGTTCCTGGAACGCCGCGACGAGGGCTTCGGGTTTGACGCCTGCTTTTTCACATTCGATGATGATGAAGTTGCCGTTTGACGGATAGACCGGCATTTCGAGGCCCGGAATTCCCTTCACGGCATCGTTGATCATTTTCTGATTGGCGCGTTGCTGCGCCAGCACCCCCGGAAACCATTCCGATTTGATCTTGAGCCCGGCAAGCGCAGCGCGCTGCGACAAAATGCTGGATCCCAGATTGTTCGGCGGGGAATCCGCCAGCCGCTCGATCAGATCGGGATCGGCAACGACAGCACCCACGCGCAGACCTGCAAGGCCAAGCCACTTCGAGAAACTGTAGATCGTAAGGGTACGGTTAGGATAATGTTTCGCCGCCAATTCGTGCGAATAAGCGAAATGCCGGTAGGTGCAGTCGTGGATCAAATAAGCCCCTGCGGCCTTTGCGATGGCGGCGATACTCGCGATCTCCGACGGCGTGCACGCCGTGCCCAATGGGTTGTTTGGGTCTACGAGATAGACGATCTTGGTTTTTGGCGTGATGGCGGCGGCAAGCCGTTCGGGCGCAAGCCGATAGCCATGCTCCGCGCCGTAAATCGGGATTTGCGTCACGGCAGCACCGACCGAGCGCGCGAACGCCATCGGCCAATTCCAGGTGGGATCGGTGGTAATGAACCCGTCGCCCGGCTGCAGCAGCGTGTGGCAAACGTGATAAAGCGAAGCAACCGCCCCGTCGGAGACGAGGGCCGCGTGATCCTTAAGGCCCAGATCGCCGACAATACCTTGCCGCAATTCTTCCAGCCCTGCGGGCGGCGCGTAAATATGAAACTCCTCGTCGCGAATGCAGCGTTCCATGGCCTCGATGACGGCGGCATGGGGTTTGGCGTGATTGGTGTTTTGACCCATCCATCGCAAATCCGGCGTATTGACCAGGCGATCGAAATGGGTGTTCCGGACTTCGAATGGCTTCATCGGGCTCCCCAGGGGAAACATAAGTTAGTATGCAGGATTTAGTATTTTTTGCGACGAGATTACAATAAGCACATTCTTGATATGCCGGACAGCCAAAAGTGCTGCCATTTTGAGCCAGGCAGCGAAAATTTTGGCCATTTCTCGTGCAATGAGTGATTTCTGGCATAATGACACTTGCGTTCAGCGGCGATCGATATGATTGTGACGCTCGGCGTGGCACAGGTTGATGGTCGTCAATCGTAGAAGGAGGACGTCGATGCTGATTTCTCGTCGGAAAGTGTTGCAGGGCGTGGGTATTGCTGGCCTTGGCGCCGCCGGCCTGCCGCTTGCCGCGCCGGCGATCTCGCAAGGCGCGACCAAAGTCAGCTTCACCACGTCGTGGATCCCCGAAGGCCCTAATCTATTTGCCCACATCGCGCGCGAGAAGGGCTTCTGGAAGAAAGCCGGGCTTGACGTGAGTGTGGCGCGCGGCTCCGGATCGGGAGCCGCGGCTCAAGCGGTCAGTGCCGGCACATTTGATTTCGGCATGGCGGCAACGCCAACGGTGATCGTGCAGGCTGCCAAGAAGTTGCCCATCACCTGCATCGGCCAGATCAATTACGACGCGCTGATGGGCATCGGTCTGTTGAGCGGTTCGCCGATCAAGAAGCCGAAAGATCTGGAGGGAAAGAAGCTCGGCGCCAGCGTGACTTCCGGTGAATATCCATTCTTGCCGCTGTATGCGGAGAAGGCAGGCTTTGATCTTGCCAAAGTGCAGATGGTGCAACTCGACGGCAAGGTCCGCGAGCGCTCGCTGATGGAGAAGCAGGTCGACGCCGTCTCCGCCTTTGCCACCAGCACGATCCCCTCGTTGTCGCCGCTCGGCACCGAGGTGCGGTTCATGCTGTTCCGCGACGCCACCATCGAATTCTACGGCCAGTCGCTTACCACCCAGCCGCAGAGACTGGAAAAGGATCCCTCCCTATGCGCCGCCTTTGTCGAAGGCGCGATGCAAGCCATTCGCTTCACGATGACGAACTTCGATGACGCGATCGACATTTTTCTAAAGGCGAACAGCGAGGTCGCGATGTCCTCCACCGGCAAGGACTACGCCCGCATCGGCCTCGGATTGACGAACCTGACCAACCTTGTTCCTGAAGTAAAGCAACACGGTTTCGGCTTCGCCGACCCCGGGAAAGTCGCAACCATGGCCGATCTCGTCGTGAAGTACGCGGCAGGTGACGGTGCGATGCGTCCCGATGTCGACGCGCTGTTCACCAACAAGTTCGTCGGCACGGTCACGCTGAGCGCCGACGAATTGGCGGCAGCTGAAAAGAGCACCGCAGCCTTCCGCAAATACATCAGTTGATTTGTAGCTGATTTCTCATGGGCCGATATGTCGGGTAAATTCGATGCTCGCAGTCAAAAGTGCTGTTGATGCCACGGCTACCCACAAGCCGCTGGTATCCGTCGTCAAAGTGCAGAAAACCTATTTCGCGCGGCAGGCGCCGGTGCAGGCCGTCGCATCGGCTTCGCTCGACGTCGCGCGGGGTGAGTTTGTCTCGCTGCTCGGCCCGAGCGGGTGCGGCAAGAGCACCCTGTTGATGATGATTGCCGGGCTCGAACAGCCCACCGGCGGATCAATCTTGCTGAGCGGTGACGAGATCAAGAAACCGCGCCGCGATATCGGTGTCATTTTTCAGGATGCGACGCTGTTGCCGTGGAAAAGCGCGATCGAAAACGTCCTGTTTCCCGTTCGCATTCTCAAACTGCCGATCGAAGCCTACCGCCAACGGGCTCAGGAGCTGCTGCACATGGTCGGGCTGTCGGGTTTTGAGCACAAGAAGCCGGCGCAGCTTTCGGGCGGAATGCGGCAACGCGTGTCGATCTGCCGGGCGCTGATCCATGATCCCGATATCCTGTTGATGGACGAGCCTTTCAGTGCGCTCGATGCGATCACGCGCGACCAGATGAACGTGGCGTTGTCCGAGATTCTCGAGACCTATAAAAAGACGGTGATCTTCGTCACGCACTCGATTCGCGAGGCGGCCTTCCTGTCCGACCGAGTTCTGGTGATGGGCGGCCGTCCGTCGACGATCACGCTCGATATGAAGATGCCGTTTCAACGCCCGCGGCGTTTCGAAATCGAGGAGACTGCCGAATTCGCCAAGGTCTGCCGAAAGCTCCGCTTGACGATCGAAGAAGCCCATAACAGCCCGCCGCCGGCTCAGAATCCTGCCGTGGAGACACGCGCCGGAACCATCGGGGGAGGCCCGCAATGACTTCGACAAGGCTGGCATCGACAGGAATGGGCACGGAAACCGGCGCGATCATCGCCGTTCCGGCAAGCTCAAGGGAAGCCGGCCTGACCGGTTTGCGCAGCACGGCGCTGCCATTGGGGCTGGCAGCCATTGTGCTCGCGGGCTGGCAGCTCGCGGTCACGCTCGGCAACGTCCCTGCGGTCATTCTGCCGTCGCCGATCTCAATCGCAAAATACATCGTCGAACGATACGACATCCTGCTCATGCATGCGGTGCCGACGACGCTGGAATCGGCGGCAGGTTTTGTTCTCGCAACCCTGCTTGGAGTAGCGCTCGCCATCATCATCACTTACTCCGAGATCGCGCGCGAGGCGCTGTATCCGAACCTGGTGTTTTTCCAGTTGATCCCCAAGATCGCGCTGGCTCCGCTGTTTATCATCTGGCTGGGGATTGGATCGCAATCCCGCATCGCGTTCGCCGTTTTCATCGCGTTCTTCCCGGTCGTGATATCGACGACCGCGGGCTTTGCGAGCGTGGACAAGGGCATGCTGCGGCTGTGCCGTGCTCTCACCGCAAGCGAGTGGCAAATATTCACCAGCGTTCGGTTTCCGGCGGCGCTGCCTTATATTTTCAGCGGCATGAAGATCGCCATCACGCTGGCAATCATCGGCGTCATTATCGGCGAATTCATCACTGCGCAGGCCGGGCTCGGCTACCTCATTATTTTTGCCACGGCCCGTGCCGACACCGAGATATCGATGGCTGCGATCGTGGTGCTGTGCGTGTGCGGTCTGCTGCTTTACGGACTGGTGGCGCTCGGCGAGTCCTTCGCCAACAGGTTTTACTCGGCGGATAACCAATGAAGATCATATCGGGCGCATTGCCGGCCGCGGGCGCGGCGACTTTGACCGACGAGCCGGAATCGCTTTCGGCCGGTGTGGTTCATCGTCTGGAAGTCGAAATTCTGAAGGGACAGCGAAAGCCGGGCGATCGGCTGGACGAGCGTCAGCTGGCCGAGCAGTTCGGCGTGTCGCGAACCCCGGTCCGCGAGGCGCTACAACGGCTCGCGGCGAGCGGACTGGTGGTCTCGCGCGGCCGCCAGGGGCTTCAGGTGGCACAGCTTTCGATTGCCGATCTGCTCGATGCCTTTAGCGTTGCCGCCGAAATGGAGGCCTTGGCATCGGCCCAGGCAGCCCGGCGAATTCGGCCCGAGCAGTTGCGCCGGCTTGAAGCTGCGCACCAAGCCTGCTCGGTTGCGGCCCAGGCTCGCGACGCCGATGGCTTCTACGAAGCCAACCTCGATTTTCACGAGACGATTTCCGCCGCCAGTCACAATCGAATCCTGCAGGATGAACTGCGGCGGCTGACCGTGAAGATATCGCCCTACCGTAGAACCATCACCTTCCAGCCAGGACGGATGGAATCCTCGATCCCCGAACATGATCAGGTCATGATTGCCATTCTTCGCGGTGACGCGGTGCAAGCAGGCCAGCTCATGCGCGCGCATGTCACATTGCTTGGCGAGGGCCTTTCGGACCTGCTCCACTTTCTGCGAGAATATGGCGACAAAGGCTTGCTCGCCGAACTCGCCTGACGCCGTCAGCAACAGGGGCCGCCCACCGCCGACGCGTGCGCCTGCCTTCCCACCCCCTCGCAGGGCCGTTGCCGAGGCCGGACCAATCGGCTAAATGAACCCTCCACGCACCCGTAGCTCAGCTGGATAGAGCGTTGCCCTCCGAAGGCAAAGGTCACACGTTCGAATCGTGTCGGGTGCGCCAGATTTCAGTCACTTAGCGGCATTGTTGTATCCCGAGGAAGTGTCGCGGAAGCACCACGGAAGCAGGCGACGGACGAAGCGCACTTGAACGGATCAAGGTCAATCGCCGGCGGCCTGCATCGACAGGACGCAGAACATCGCCTCAGGCGACATCTCGTTCGGCAAGGGCTTTCGGCGTTCGCTGAGTGATACCGTCGAGACCGACGATCGCGTAATCTGCACCGACGGCTTGCAATCGACCTTCGAACAAGCCGCTATCGTCGGCTGGCAGCCCGGAAAGGTTGGCGCGTTTGGAGGTCAGCCGCTGCCAAAGAGAGCCTCCTTCGCTAACAGACATATCCATCTCTGCGTGGCCTTCCATTCGACCTTTGACGCCTCTGTCGGTCCGTGCCTTAGCCTGGTCCAGAAGCTCGCGATTGAGAAACCAACGGAAGAAAAGAATCAGCAGCCCGACCATGATCGGTGCGCCGACAAACTCGGCCAGCGTGAGCTGCCAGCCCAGGAACGCCACCATAATGATGCTAAGTTCGAGGACGAGATTGGTGGAGGCCATTTCAAACGCCATTGCAGTGGTGAAATTGGCGCCCTTTCGGAACAGCGAGCGGGCCAGCGCCACGGCTGCATAAGAGCAAGACGACGACGCTGCCCCGAGAGCGAGAGCGGTCGCAATCGAGCGCGGCCGGTCGTCCGGCAGGAGTCGGGCCATTTCCCGATGAGAGACAACCGCCTGCACAATTGCGGAGAGCGCGAAACCGAGAATCAGCGGCCAAAGGATTTGCCACCCCATGGCGAAAGCCATGCCGAGAGCGCGCAAGACTGCATCAATCATCGACCGCCCCCATTGAAATTATCTATTCACGAAGCCCCCGCCCGAACGGCTGTGAGGTCTGATCTCATCAGCATCGCGCTTCGATTAGCTTGGTGATCTCCTCCGGCGCTGCGAAGATCACGGAAGCTCTGTCGCCCAGCATGCCGGCGGGCATGATCGCCGGCGCACCTTTCTCCGGACCATCCTTGCTGGAGTCAGTCATGAACCGCAGATTGCGTTCCCAAAAGGGTCGTGTTTTGCCGTCGGCCGTGGTGACGCGATAGGTGTCGCGGCAATAGGTGATTGTCTTGACGTGTTTGCTGGGCTCGAGGCTTTTTAGATCGGGGTCCCGTCCGCCGCCCATCATTCCTCCCATGCCTTTCATGCCTTTCATGCCTCTCTGTTGCGCTGTTTGTTGCGGGGTTCCAGGCTTGGTAGCCTCCTTGAGGAAGGCCAGCAGGTCCGCACGAACGCGGGCATCCTTGATGCCCTCGAAGGGCATTTCGCTGTCCGGCACCATGCGCTGCGGATCGGTCAACCAGCCGTCGAGCGCGCGATCGTCCCAGATAATCCCCGACGATTTGATCGCATCGGAATAGCGGTCGAAACTCGGCAGTCCGCCAGCCTTCCGTCCCCAAAGCTCGGCCAGACTTGGCCCCGTCATGTTTCGATCGGGTTCGAGTGAATGGCACGGCGCACAAGCTCGGAATTCCTGCTGGCCGCGGGTTGCATCGCCTTTCTGGGCAAACGCCGGGGAGAGGAGTGCAATTGTCGCAACCGCAATTATTCCATGCCTCTTCATTCACAGCCTCCCCTGCTTCAAGAGCGCAGATATTTGACGAGCGCTGCTACTGCCAAGATCAAAACGATGATCGCCAGCAACCACACAAATCCCATACCCCACATCATTCCAGAGGTCATGCCGTCCATCATCATGGTTGGTCTCCGTTAGCGGGCTTCGGGATAAGTCTCGACTTCCTGAATGGTTCGGAAGGTCAGGCCACATTTGGGGCCACGATCGGACGCGCCAAGAACTATTATTGCCGATCAGACGATGCTGAGGGCCGAGACGGCAACGTCTTGTCCGGCAACGCCGTTTTCTCTCTTTCGTCCGACGTATGAGTTTCGTGCCTCATGCACATGAACATCATCAACATGCACGGTAGAAATGCCACGATGGGAAGTAACCCGGCGGCCGTTAGCCAGTTCCAGTTCAGGGCAACACCTGAAGCAACGACTACTCCCGAGAAGAGATACAGCACCAAGCGGTACCGAACGAAATACCTTCTCAAAGTGCCGCGCGGTCGATCTCCTTGGCTGTCGCTGGATGCTTCGAAATGCCTTAAGACCATGATGCTCATTCCGCTCTAGTCTAGTAGACACAAATCTGAGAGGGGTTGCGAAGGGCGATGTTGTCCGCGACCCCTTGCGCCGGATTACGGAGCCGGTGACCTTCGCATTTTGACCGGTAGTGTTACCTGCCTCCAGTGTGCGTCATCTGATATCTCGGGCCGCCTTGATAATGCCATCCACCATCTCTCGTAATCGCCGCAAGCTGCAAGCGTGACGCTGCTCGGTCATACGCGAGGTCAGAATTCAAACCGCTTTGCGCGCCACCCGTTCTGGCTTGTGCGCTTTGCCTGGCCTCACTCGGCCAATAGCTCTTGTCGGTAATTGTCGAGCCCGCGTGGGCCGTCGCGGATATGGCCACCAGCGGCAACACGAGCGACATCGTGAGAAGGTGTTTCGTTAACATGGTCCGGCTCCATCACTGTTGGAAGCGCGTCATGTGCGCTTCTAATAATGAGTTCGGAGAAAATCGCCTGGCGGTTACAAGCTCACGCCGACGTGAGCCGGCTGGTACGTCTCATTACCAGCGCAAGAGCCACGGTCCCAGTATTGCGCCTGCTAAGGTGCACAGCACAATCGTGCCGCCGTACCGGACCGCAAGTGAAGCGCATAAGCCATCGCACTCACGCCGCCCACCGGAGCAAGCCAGCTTATCAGATAAATCGACGCCAAGTTGCATCACGCCGCGTGCGGCGGGGTACGATGCACCAGCCATAGCTCGACAGCCGCAATCGCTGCGACGACAAGCCCGACCCCAAGGTGGACTTGCGTTGCGGTCGTGTCGCCGTTCATCCCGATAATCCAGGGACACACCACTAACCACAGGCCGATAGCGAGGTTGATCCATTCTTCCGTTTCGAAGAAATCAGGAATGGAAACGGATTCAAAAAGGTCGGCAATTGAAAGCATAGCCACAATACCGAGTGCGGCGCCGGCCAACCATGTGTGCGGCGTTGCGAGTTCGGACGTGAAGCCGAATATCCATGGCGACAGAAACAAGAACACGCCCAAGGCAAGGTTGATCGTATCGACGAAAGCTTCGGTTTTCCACGTTGGCTTGAACACGGCGACCTCGTTCATGAAGGCACGCATCGCGGTTCCTACAATATCATAACTCCTCGGTTGCTGGCCGGCCTTTGCAGCGCCGTCATGACCCGGTTGACCCTGTCTAGATCGGGAGCCAGGTCCGAGGAACTCCGTAAAGCGGCGGCCCGGGCCCTCTCGATTTCCCCAGGCGTTCGGCGGCTCACAAAAATCGGCTTGCTGCGCCAAAAGCCCGTTGGTCCAAAAAGCCCGGTCAGGTCAGCGACCCGCAGGAGCCGAATAGCCTGAATACCTGCCTCCAGTATGCGTCATCTGAGATTCCGGGCGACCCTGATATTGCCAGGCGGATCCCGCTGTTCGGTCGTACGCGAGCGCAGAATTCGAACCGCTTTGCGAGCCAACCGTTCGGATTTGCGCGCTCTGTCTGGCCTTACTCGGCCAATAGCTCTTGTCCGTGATTGTCGAGCCCGCGTGGGCCGTTGCAGACATCGCCACCAGCGGCAACAGGAGCGAAATCGTAAGAAGGTGTTTCGTTAACATGGTCAGACTCCATCACAGTTGGAAGCGCTTCATGTGCACTTCTAACAATGAGTTCGGAGCAAATCGTCTGCCGGTTACAGGCTCACGCCGACGTGAAGCCGGCTGACAGGTCTCATTACCAACGCAAGAGCCGCGGTCCCAACATTGCGCCTGCCAAGGTGCACAGCACAATCGTGCCGCCGTACCAGACCGCAACGAACGGCAATGAATCGTCCGTGCAGTGCAGCGCATAAGCCATCGCGCTCACGCCGCCGGCAATGAGACCGGCGAAGGCACCTGCGCGTGCAAGATTCGTGGGAGCTGCTCTTCGCGCTGCCAAAATGGCGGCGGCGAAGGGCACGATCGCGATGATGGGAATCGAGAGAAGGCATTCCAGCCACTGGTCCCCTACGATCATCTTGTCCCAGTGGGAGCTGGGCGCTAACCCAAGGCTGATTCCGGAAAGTGCCGCGATAACTCCGAATGGTATCGCGACCAAAGCCACCGAGGTTTTTCGTTCCCCGCCGGGGCGGGCCAGCCTGGTCAGGTAGACCAGTGCGAGGCTAACGATCCCGACTGCAAAAAAGAGTTTCACGAAGAGAAAGATCAAAGCGCGGGCCGTCACCAAATCCGGGCGGACACCCAGTCCGGCGAGCGCGATGCCGAGCGACACGATCGAACCTGCGGCAAGCGCGACATAGAGCGTGCGAGCGACCGACCTGCGGTCGACCGGCTGAGGGTTGGAACTCAGAAGGGCAACCAGTTCATCTGTCTTCATGTTCGCGGTTCCCTGACTATCAGGGCGGCCAGCCTCTTGAGCCTACGGTGAATGTCTACCTTGACCCCCGATTCCGAGATACCGCATCGCTCCGCTGCTTCAGCGATGCTCAATCCGTCTAGTTTTACCGCCTCGATCGCACATTGCATGTCTTTTGGCAGTTGCGCCATCAGCCTCTTGACGTCGTATGTACTCTCGGCGCCGACATTGTCGTCGTGCGCCATGATCGCATCGGCCTCGTCGATGGGCACATCGGAAATCGACGTACGGGTTCGGCGGAGGAAATCGATCAATTTGTAGCGCGCGATGGCATGTACCCACGGCGTCAAAGGCTCGGCGGGATCGTAGGTATGCCGCTTGAAATGGATCGCCAATACCGCCTCCTGAACCAGATCTTCCGCCTCTTCCGGGCCTCTCCCAATTCCGGCGAGCTTACCCATGTAATACGCGCGCAGCCAGCGGCTCAATCGGTCGAGCAGCGCGCGGTGCGACGCCGCGTCGCCGTCCAAGCTGGCAAGCATCAAGGCCTTGAGTTCGATTTCGTGGGCCGCCATGCCTTGGGTGTCTCCAGTAGTTCGCTGGTCCGGCTGACTTGGTGACTGGGTTAGCGTCCGTTCAAAAAACAAATCCGGTCAATCGTCCGAAACACTATTGGGCTGCCGCTCGCGTGCCGGTATGAGGGAGACTCGTTAGATCGCTGGTCGTGATTGACTCAAGCTCCGCAAGGCGGGCCGCTTGCGTGATTCTGAGCTTGGCAGCGAGCCGCTCAATGGCAATCAATGATCGTTGAGCATCTAAAAGGCTGAGCAGCGCCGCGGCGTCCGTTTCAGATGCGTCGCCCGTTTCAAATGCGGACCGGGCGACGTTCACGACCTGGCGGGCGCGCGGAAGGATGGTGTGGTCGAACAAGTCAAGTTGACGGCCGGCATCCCGAATGATCGTGATGTCCGCAATCACCTGTGCCGTTAGGTTATTGCCGACCTGGCGGCGCATGGCCTCGGAGGCGCGAAGCTTGGCCTCGGCCTGCGCAATGGCGGCATCGAGCGCCTCATAGCGGAGAATCGGGATCGTCGCCTGCGCCAACAGTGATTGTGTGACCCCCATCAGGTCGCTACCCACACTCAAGTTGAAATCGGGCACGTATTGAAGTTTGGCAAGCCGTATCCCCTCGTCGCGGCCACGAATCTCATCGGCGAGCGCGATCAGCTCCGGGTTCTGTTTCGCCGCCATTTCGACCAGGTCCCCATCCCTATAGACCACCCGTCGCGACGCCGGCAGTCTCGTCGGAACGGGCAATGGCGCACCTGCCGGACGACTCAGGAGCGCATTGATTGCTGCACGCTGACTCGGTAGTTGCGATCGCATATTGGCGATGTCGTTGCCCGACACATCCGCTTCGTTGCTCGACTTCAGTACATCCTGCTGACCGGATCTGCCGGCGCGGTTGCGGGTTTCGGCCACCATCGCGGTTGTCCGGAGCAATCGCTGATTGTTTTGCTCCAAGCGGATCAGTTCTGCGTTCAATGCGTAGTCGTAATAGGCGCTGAGTACCTTGTACCGAAGGTCATATTCGGCCTTGATGAAGCGTCGGCCCGTGGACCGTGCGTTCTCCAGTGCTTGCTTGGCGGCCGCATCCAACTTGCCCGGCCACTTGATGTCCGTCATCGGATCGTTGGCGAGGGTCAGCGAGCTGCTTCCCCAACTGGTGTGCCCATTGGTGATGGTTGTCCCGGCCGCCACGTTGAGCGTCGTGGTCTGGGTGGCGTCCTGCGGAATCTGCTCGATCGCTGACCGCCATTCCCAATAGTGCTGCTCCAATTCCGCGTTGTTGAGCAGTGCGTATTCGACCAATTGGTCGGAGGTTGGATTTGCCGGAAGTGGTGGTATCTGGCGGACTTCAATTGGCTTCTCGTACGGCTTCCCCATCTGCACGGCCGCTGCGCGTTCTTCGCGCTCGCCGGGAGGGTGGACGGTGCAGCCCGCCAATCCAACGAGCAACACGACCGTCACACACCCGCAAATCGAAGTAGAACTACTCATGGACACCCCCGCTGTTTTGTGTATCCGGGCTGGCAACTACAACCGCAAGTCTTCGTCGGTGTTCATCCGCATGGCGCGTCTTGAACCCCTCGTAGCTGTTGTCCAGATATAAAAGCATGACGATGCCGATCTCGGGCCCCAATCCCGCCAGCGCGATCAGACCGACGATCACCGCCCCTGACCAGTTGTAGCCAAGTAGCCATAGTTACCATATTGCCCCGGCCACACTGAATGGCACCGTCAGCAGCACGATGAGGGTACGGAGCCAACTTCTTGAAGCGGCGTAAAGCAATAGGATGATGGGCACCTGCGCGATCAGACCCGCGACTTTCCACCGAGTGCTGTTCTGCTGAATGATCTCGGACTGCCCGGACCAGGCCAGCGTATATTCGTTGGGCATTGGGAGCTTTTCGGAGATCATCTTCTGGGCGTCGGCCATATAGGAGCCCATGTCGCGGCCGGAGATGTTCCACGAACACCCAAGTCGATGTTCTCGTATCCTCGCTGCGGATCATGGGGGGGCCCGGCTGAATGTTACGTCGGCAAGCTGCCCGATCGGACCTGCACGCCCGTCGCAACGGATGCCTGGTTGGGTCACAGCCGGCGGGGACAAGCGCCCAAAAAATCGCGGAACAAGTGAAGCCGTCCCATCCCGTCCGGCGTCGTACTGTTGCGGTCATTCTGCTGCTTCCGAACGATCTAAGGCATTTGCCGTAGTCTGAGCCTCGACGTCCCTTTCCACCGGAATGGCCGCATTGGGTTCGCGCGGCAACCGAAACCCCTTAACTGACGCGTAGACGGCCGGGATCACGACCAGGGTCAGGATGGTCGCCGAGATCATGCCGCCGATCATCGGCACCGCGATACGTTGCATGACCTCCGAGCCGGTGCCGGTGCTCCACAGGATCGGAATAAGGCCTGCCATGATGGCGGTGACGGTCATCATGATAGGTCGCACGCGCTCGACCGTGCCGCGCATGATTGCCACATTCAGGTCCGTTCGCGTGAACGGCTTGCCTTCCGCGAGCCGCTCGGCGTGGAGTTCCTTCATCGCGTGGTCGAGATAGATCAGCATGATGACGCCGATCTCCGCCGCGACGCCGGACAAAGCGATGAAGCCCACGGCAACCGCCACGGAAAAATTGAAGCCGAGCGACCACATCAGCCAAAGGCCGCCGACGAGGGCGAACGGCAGCGACAGCATCACAATCAGTGTTTCGGTGATGCGCCGGAAATTGAGATAGAGCAGCAGGAAGATGATCAGCAGCGTGACAGGCACCACGGTCTTCAGCTTGGCGTTGGCGCGCTCCAGATATTCGAACTGGCCGCTCCAGACGACGTAATTCCCGGGCGGAAATTGCACGCTGGCGGCCACCGCCGCCTTGGCATCGGCGACGTAGCTGCCGAGATCGCGGTCGCGGATGTCCACGAAGATATAGACGGCGAGCTGACCGTTTTCAGTGCGGATCGACGTCGGACCACGCGTAAGCTTGATCGCGGCAACTTCGCCCAGCGGGACGGTTCCACCACCGGGCATCGCGACGAGCACGTCGCGCGCGATCGATTGGGGATCGCTGCGCAGATCGCGCGGATAGCGCAAATTGACGCCGTAGCGCTCGCGGCCTTCAACGGTCGTTGTAATCGTCTCCCCGCCGAGCGCGGACGACACCGTATCCTGCACATCGCTGACCATAAGACCGTAGCGCGCGAGCGCCTCACGGTTGGGGACGACATCCAGATAGTAGCCGCCGATCACTCGTTCAGCAAAGGCGCTCGATGTGCCCGGAACCGCCTTCACCACGGTTTCGATCTCCCGGGCCAGCTTTTCCATCTCCGTCAGGTCTTTGCCGAGAACCTTGATGCCGATCGGCGTGCGAATTCCGGTCGCCAGCATGTCGGTGCGGGCCTTGATCGGCATGGTCCAGGCGTTGGAGACGCCGGGAAACTGCAAAGCCTTGTCCAGCTCGGCGATCAAACCATCGACCGTCAGGCCCGCCCGCCATTGTTCCTTGGGTTTCAAATTGATGATGGTTTCGAACATTTCGGTCGGAGCCGGATCGGTCGCGGTTTCGGCGCGGCCGGCCTTGCCGTAAACCGACTCGACTTCGGGGAACGTCTTGATGATTTTGTTCTGGGTTTGCAAAATCTCGGCGGCCTTGGTCACGGACATGCCGGGCAACGACGTCGGCATGTACATCAGCGTGCCTTCGTTGAGGCTCGGCATGAACTCGGTTCCGAGCTGCCGGGCCGGCCAGAGGCTGACCGCCAAGGCAACGAGTGCGAGGAAGATCGTCAGGGTCTTGGCTTTCAAAACCCACTGGATCAGCGGCCGATAGACCCAGATCAGGAACCGATTGATCGGATTCTTATGCTCCGGAATGATCTTGCCGCGAATGAACAGAACCATCAGGACTGGCACCAACGTCACCGACAGGATTGCCGCTGCTGCCATGGAGAACGTCTTGGTGAACGCCAGCGGGCTGAACAGCCGCCCCTCCTGCGATTCCATGGTGAAGATCGGCATGAACGACACCGTGATGATCAGCAGGCTGAAAAACAGGGCGGGACCGACCTGGCTCGCCGCCTCGATCAGGACTTCGAGGCGCGGCTTGTCGGGCGGCGCGCGCTCGAGATGCTTGTGAGCGTTCTCGATCATGACGATGGCGCCGTCGATCATGGCGCCGATCGCGATCGCGATGCCGCCGAGGCTCATGATGTTCGAACCGATGCCAAGCGCCTTCATGGCAGCGAACGCCATCAGGATGCCGACCGGCAACATGACGATGGCAACGAGCGCACTGCGCACGTGCAGCAGGAACAGGATGCAGACGAGTGCAACGACGACGCTCTCCTCAGTGAGCGTTCGCTTCAAGGTCTCGATCGCGTTGTGGATTAGGTCCGAGCGGTCGTAGACCGGTATGATCTGAACGTCCTTCGGCAGGGCCGACGCCATGTCCGCCAGGCGCGCTTTGACATTGTCGATGACATCGAGCGCGTTCTGCCCGAAGCGCTGCAACGCAATGCCGCTGGCGACCTCGCCCTCGCCGTTGAGTTCGGTAATCCCCCGGCGCTCGTCCGGCCCGAACTCGACCCGTGCCACATCCTTCAGCAGGACCGGCGTTCCCTTGTCGACTTTCAGCACGATATTCGAAAGGTCGGAAAGGCTTTTGACGTAGCCACGACCACGCACGATGAATTCGAACTCCGAAAGCTCAACGCTCCGTCCGCCGACATCCATGTTGCTGCCGCGGATCGCATCGCGCACTTTCGCAAGCGGGATACTGAGCGAACGCAAGCGGTCCGGATCGACAATGACATTGTATTGCTTGACGAAGCCGCCGACGCTGGCCACTTCGGCGATGCCCTCGGCCTTGGCAATGCCGTAGCGGATGGTCCAATCCTGCAAGGATCTGAGATCAGCCAGCGATTTGTCCTTCGACTGCAGCGCATATTGATAGACCCAGCCGACGCCGGTAGCATCCGGCCCCAGCGTCGGCGTCACCCCGTTCGGCAGCTTGCGTGCGGCGGCGTTGAGGTATTCGAGGACACGGGAGCGTGCCCAATAGATGTCGGTGCCATCCTCGAAGATGATGTAGACGAATGAGACGCCGAAGAACGAAAAGCCGCGCACCACCTTCGATTTCGGTACGGTCAGCATCGCCGTCGTCAGCGGATAGGTGACCTGATCCTCAATGACCTGGGGTGCCTGGCCTTGGTATTCGGTATAGACGATCACCTGTGTGTCAGAGAGATCGGGGATGGCGTCCAGTGCCGAGTGCTCCAGGGCATAGAACCCCGCTGCCGCGGCGAACACCGCGCCGATCAGGACCAACATCAGATTGCGGGCTGACCAATCGATAAGGCGCGCGATCATTGCGACTTCTCCCCGCTATCCAGACCACTGAGTGCTGCTTTGAGATTGCTTTCGGCGTCGATCAGGAAGTTCGCGGAGACCACAACCTTGTCGCCTTCGGCAAGTCCCTCCATGATCTCGACGCGGCCGCCGCCGCGGCGTCCGAGTTTCACCGCACGGGGTTCAAAACGGCCGTCGCCCTTGTCGAGAAGCGCGATCTGCCGCTCCCCGCTGTCGATGACGGCGCTGCTTGACACGGTCACAACAGGAGCTTCCGTTCCTGTGGCAATTTCTACATCCGCATACATGTCCGGAAGCAGCATATTGTCAGGATTAGGCAGTTCGATTCTTATTCGCGCTGTACGGGTCTCCATCTTCAGGTGCGGGTAGATCACCGTGACTTTGCCGGTGAAGGGATGTTCCGGATGCGCCCGCGGCCGGACGACGACCTTTTGCCCGACTGCAATGAGTCCCAGATCGCGCTCAGCGACGTCGGCCATCACCCAGACCACATCATGGTCGACAATCCGGAACAGCACGTCGCCCGGCGCTGCCCGCATGCCGTTGACGGCCATCCGCTCAACAATCTCGCCGTCCTGCGGCGCTGGCCAGCTCACATAGACCGGAACCTCGCGCGTGCGCTCTATATCCGCGATGAAGTCGGGCGGCGCACCCAGGTTCTCAAGGCGCCGGCGAGCCCCTTTCAAGGCCTGACTGCCTATGCCGGCGTCCGGGCGGGCATTGAGAGCCGAGAGATATTCGGCGGCAGCGCTCGACAGGTTGGGCCCGTAGATACGCATCAGCGGCTGGCCCTTATGCACATGGGTGCCGGTGGTGACGTTGCCGACGGTGTCGATGAAGCCTTCGAAACGCAGCGATACGACCGATCTGCGGCGCTCGTCTTCTTCAACGATGCCCGGTGCCCGAACCATCGTATTCAGGGTACGCCGCTCCGCGACCTCGATCTGCACACCTGCTTTTTGCAACTTTCCGGCACTGACCTTGACCGATGAGTCGTCGTCCTGCTCACCCTCGAAGACGGGGAGATAATCCATCCCCATCGAATCCTTCTTCGGCGTCGGCGACGTATCCGGAAGCCCCATGGGGTTACGGTAGAATTTGATTCGCCCGCGTTCTCCGCCTTTCGCGGTCATGACTTCCGGAGCTTTGTCCTCGAAGCTCAGATCTTCGCTGCTGTGGACCGCCAAATATGCCTTGCCTGAGGGCGTTTTTTTGGGCGTCTGCGAATAATCGGGCAGACCGTCCGGATCGCGGTAATAGACGATCGGTCCGGTCGCTGCCGGCTCAGCCGGACTCGGCTTTGCTGCCGCGGGGAGCATGGCGGAAAGCCATCCCGGCAGCGGACTGTTCGATCGCCCGACGGTCAATCCGACCAATCCGGCAGCCAAGATCGCGGATACGATCAACAGAGGGCCTACTGATCTTCTCATAACGAACCTCCCGCCAGACGTTCCCTCTCGGCGTATTTCGTCTGCGGCTCGACCTTGAGCTTCAAGAGGTCGAGCTGGACCGCTCGAAGCCTGCGCTCAGCTTCGAAGACAAAAAACAGATCTGTGGAGCCGGGCTGGAAGCCGTTCTTCGCGTTATCGACACATGCGCGGGCCGGCGGCAGTTGGCGCGATACGTAGATCTGGACGATCCTGGGCAGCGCTTCGACGCCGAACCAGGCGCCGGCGATCTGCCCGTCGATTCGGAGACGAAGCGCCTCGGCGCGCACTTGTGCCGCTCCAAGACGAGCACCCGCCGCGCGTTGCTCGGCGTCTTTGACCTCATAGTGAAGCGGCACTTTAAATCCAGCCATGAATTCGCCGGTGTCTTCCGTACCGGGCCGCTGCACGTACGTCGCGCCGAGCGTCAAATCGGGGTAATAGTTGAGGTCGGTCAGAGATTTGGTTTGCGCCGCGGAGTTTGTCTGCGCCCCGGCCAGCGCCAGCATTGGGTTTGCGGAACGCGCGAGCGCCTGCGCGAGGCTGATCGCCCTGACGGCCCGAAAACCGGTCGGCGCAGCCAAAGGAGCCAGGGATGGACGTCCGATCAGAGCATTCAGCCTGGCTGCGGCGGACTTCTGCTCGCCCTGCCGGCGCACGACATCGCCCTCGGCCGTGGCAGCTTCCAGCTCGGCTCTGATGACATCCTGCCGATCGACCGACGTTGCACCGTATCGCGACCGTACCAATCCGAGGATCTCGTCGTATTGGCGTTTGATTTCAAGAGAGATTGCGACGGCCTCATAAGCCGCGGTGTATTCGCCATGCGCGGCGACGACCTGCGCAATCAATTCGGTAACGATCGCGCGGCCCTGGAATTTCGCGGCGTCGGCATCGGCGAGCGCGATATTGCGCTCAAGGCCATATTTGCCCCAGAGCTTGAATTCCTGTTCGAAGCCAAAGCGACGCTGCCCGACGCCCAGACTATTGACGTCCCAGGCCGCAAGGATGAGGGTCGGATCGGCTAGTACGCCAGCCGTGCCGACCTTGTGAACCGCGGCATCGAAGTCGAGTGCAGCCGCCGCAACCGTCGGATTGAGGCGTTTGGCAATGGCGACGACGCTTTCCGCCGTCGCTCCGGGCGTGGTCTGATCGCCTGCCACAGCCGGAGACAACCACAGCACTGCTGTGGTTGCTCCAATTGCCGCGAGCCGGGTGATTCCGGCCGGGCGGATCACGGCGTCGCCTTGATGACTAGTTTGCTCTCGACCGTTCCGGTCTCGCCCTGCACTTTGGCGCCAAGGGAGAGTTGCCAGCCGCCTTCCATCGTCACGGCGGCCTTGAACTTATAGACTCCGGGCTCGGTGCTGGGGATAGATTCGATGGTTGTCTTCATCGTCTCCATGCCGTCCGGAGCCATATCCAGTCTCTTTGCAAAAATCACTGCGTCGGAGACTGGCTTACCGTCAGGCTTATGGACGAGACGGACCGAGATGATCGCGTCGCCCTTCTTGACGGTCTTGTCGATCAGTTGAAACTCGTAGTCCTTGACGTCGGCGCGCGCGAGCGTGGCCGACCCGGTCATGGCAATGCCGATCAGCGCGGCCTGGACGGTGCGCGCGTAGGAGAAGCTCTTCATGTTTTAATCCTCGATGCCCTGATGTGCCGCGAACGGCGGCATGCGTTTATCCGCGCGGCTTTGGGACCGCGCAGCAGCAGACGGCGTGGTTACGCCGATCAAGTCAGGATTCGAGGAGGATGGTCCGGAGGATCGCCAATGAGGCCGTCGGCGATCAAGTCGTCGAGGGGGAAATGCAGCCTGCGGGACTGGAAAGAAACCTGGATCCCGTCTGTCTGGGACGGCTCAGCCTGAGCGATCGTCAGCATGCACATCGCGACGAGCGGGCAATCCTGGCAGCTACGGTTTTTCTGTTCGTCCGGACAGCACTGCATATCCCCGGACATAGCGGCCATATCGCTCATCTCGCCAACGGCCAGCCGTTTTGCCGCTGCCGGCGCTACCAGCGGCGCAGCAACCAGCCCAACGATCACAAGGACCGCGAGCAGACCACCGATGAGTCGGCGAAGATTCATAGGCTAACATCACACAGGATGGGGAACTTGGAAAGGACTATCAATTCACATAGTTGCTAGATTGCGGAACCCGCCCGAAAGCCTCTAAAAACAGATGCTTAGCCCAACGCCTCACCCGACATTTTCCGCCCCAACAAAGTGCATAAAAGGTTGTCGGCCAGTTTTTCCGAAGAGAACGACGTCGTATCCTTTGGGTGTTCCCCCTTCCATTCCCGGGGACCCGGCGGGCATGCCGGGGACGGCCAATCCGATGGCGGTCGGTCGTTCTTCCAAGAGCCGTCGGATGGCTGCCGCCGGAACATGTCCCTCGATTACGTATCCACTGACCTCAGCGGTGTGGCATGCCGCGAGATCGGCCGGCACCCCCAACCGTCTCCTGACGGGTTGAAGATTTGTGGTCTCCTCAACCGTAACAGCGAAGCCGGCATTCTTCAGATGCCGCACCCAGCCCGAGCAGCAACTACAATTCGGATTTTTGTAAACCAGAATCGGCGACGATTCGGCCTCGGCGGGAGACCGTTGCAAAACGAGGAAGGCGGCGACGAAACCGAACGCACATCGCCGCGTCACACTGCGCAGTTTGTCCGACATATGGATTCTCCGTTCGTGGCCTGACTGGCCTATCGAAAGTGCACCTTAACTCAATCTCTCGGGGCACTGCGCCAATTTTCCGTGAGCATTTGACGCATTTATCGATTGATTTTGACGGCCGTCGTTCGGTCGAGCGTAGCGACAGCGAGGATGGGCAAGCCGATTCGAAAAGATTCGAGCCTCAGCCGCTTGACCTGGGAGGTACCTCCAGGGGGTAGCCTTTGTTCATCGCCGACGACCATCGCAAATGGAGCACCGGATGAAAACGACGATATTTAGAATTGAAGGCATGAGCTGCGACGCCTGCGCCAACACAATTCAGAAACTCATTGAGAGGGAGCCGGGGGTGCGAATGGCAAGTGTGTCCTTCGGCGAGGGACAAGCACGCGTCCTCTATGACCCTGAATTCGTGGAGGAGGAACACCTCATCGCTACGATCCAAAGGCCCGGCTTTCGGGTCGTAGGGCGCGACTCGATGGGCAAAGTCACTCGCTGAGTCGTTCGATTCCCATATCCACACAAAGCCAGCGCACGCACGGAGATTTCAATGATGCTTTCAACGGCTACGGCTTCCTCGCTCGATCTTTGGAGCGAAGAGCCCTCAGCGAGACCTGATCGCAGGAAGATCCGCGCTCGCATCGGCGGTCTTCATTGCTCGCTCTGCACCGGTACGATCGAAAAAGCTCTCGGACGAATGCCCGGCGTCGATAAGGTCGCTGTGAGCCTGACGCATGAGCAGGCGCTGGTCGAATACGACCCGGCTGTTGCGCGTCCGGAGCAGTTGCTGCAAACTTTGCGCGACATCGGCTATACGATCTCCGACCCGCGCAAGCTCAGGGCCTTCGAAGAAGAAGAGCGCGATCTGGTGCACGAAGCCCGGCGCTTCGTTCTCGCGGTGGTTCTCAGCGTCGCTGCGATTCCGATCATTGCCGATCCGGCAGTAGGATGGATCGGCTTTCTGCCCGCGCTGGTTTGCCTCAGTCTTGGGGGCTTCGTTTTCCTGGTCTTGCGATCGAGTGGGTGGTGGGCAGCCATCGGGGCCTCAGTGGGCCTCACGGTCATGGCCCTGAGTCTTCTCTACCTCAATCTGCGGGGATATCTGACCCATGCCGCGCCATGGCTCGCCGGCACATTGGCGCTTGTGCTCGTATTCGGAGTCGGACGGCATATTCTGTTCATGGCGTTTCAGGCGCTGCGGCGCGGCATCCTCAACCAGCATGTGCTGCTTGAAATCGGAGCGTTCGCAGGCATCGCCGGCGGGGTTATAGGGCTTATCCTGAATAGGCCCGGCTATCCGACCGCGGCGTTCTTCGCCGTCGCGGTGATGGTCGGTACCTATCACATCTTCTCGGAGTGGTTGTCGCTGATCGTCAAGACGCGGAGTTCCCAGGCCGTCAAGCGGCTCCTGGACCTGCAACCGGAGACGGCGCGCGTCATTCGCGGCACTCAGGAACTGGAACTGCCGATCGAACAGGTGAAGCCCGGCGATCTTGTTCGGATACGTCCAGGCGAGCGGATTCCTGCCGATGGCACGGTGGTCGACGGTTATTCCGGAGTCGATCAATCCCTGGTGACGGGAGAGTCATTCCCTGTCGAAAAGACGGTAGGTGATTCAGTCATCGGAGGCTCGATCAATACGACAGGCACGCTCCTGGTGTCGGTCACCGCTATCGGGGAAGGCAGCTTCCTCAACCAGGTGATCCGCCACGTCGAGGATGCTCGGGCGCTGAAACCGGGCATCCTTCCTCTGGTCGACCGCGTGCTTCGCGTTTACACGCCGATTGTTCTTCTGATCGCCGCGCTTGCCGTGGTCGGCTGGCTTGTTGGCTCCTGGCTGGTTACGGGGCATGTCGACGTAGAACGCGCTGTTTTTGCCGGTTTGAGCGTGCTGGTGATGGGTTATCCCTGCGCGGTCGGCATCTCTGCACCGCTCTCGATCGTGCGCGGTGCCGGCCAGGCCGCCGAACACGGCATCCTGATGCGCACCGGTGAAGCTTTTCAGGGCTTCCGAACTGTCACGCACATCGTTCTCGACAAGACGGGCACGCTCACCGAAGGGCGGCCGGTGGTGCGCGAGATCGAAACGTTGGATGTGAGCGAACAGGAGCCGTTGGCAATCGCTGCCGCCGCTGAAGCATCTTCCGAGCATCCGCTGGCACGGGCAGTGATCAAGGCGGCTTTCGATCGCGGCGCAACGCCTCCCGATGTCGAGTCATTCGAGGCGTTTCCTGGAAAGGGTGTCGTCGCGCGTATCGAAGCCGGCGAAGTTATCGTTGGAAGTCCGCGGTTCCTGACCGACCGAAATGTAGACCTTACGCGCTTACATAAGGCCATTGAAGCCCTGGAAGCGGACGGGCGTACCGTCATCGCCGTTGCGCGGGATGGACTTGCCTTGGGCGTTGTCGCCTTGGGGGACGCGCTCCGATCGGACGCTATCCTGGCCGTTGCTGCGCTGCGCAAAGCCGGTCTGAAAACGATCCTCGTCACCGGTGACAATGCGCGTGCGGCAAATCGCGTCGCTCGGGATGTTGGCATCGACGAGGTGCATGCCGAAGTGTTGCCGCAGGACAAAGCCAAAATCGTCCGCGAACTTCAAGTAGGCGCCAGGGTCGCGATGGTCGGCGACGGCATCAACGACGCCCCCGCTCTCATGCAGGCCGATATCGGCATCGCCATGGGCGGCGGTACCGATATCGCGATCGAGGCGGCGGACATCATTATCCTGTCGAACCGTCTGGGCGCGCTTCCCATTGCCCGCGACATCAGCCGCCGGAGCTACGCCAAGATGGTGCAGAACGTTGCCCTTGCGTTTCTCTTCAACGGCTTGGGCATTCCGCTCGCCGCCACTGGCCTAATTCACCCGGTATGGGCGATGGTGGCGATGGCGGTGAGCGTCACGGCGATCTTCATCAACTCGCTGTGGGGAAGCCCGCGGCTGTTTTTCGACGCGATCCGCAGCGTGGGTCAGCCCGTTGCTGCGACATCGACACTAGCGGTTTGAACGCAAAGGTCTCAACAAGGTGCAACAAGACATCAGCGACACCCGGCGCGAGCGTCTCCTCAAAATGCTCGCCGCCGCGACCTTCATTGTCTTCTTCCAGGGCTATATGGTGGCGCCAATCATCCCGACGCTGTCGAGCACCTTTGGGAGTTCGATCCAGACCGTCGGCCTCATCGTGCCGGCCTATCTCATACCCTACGGGATCGCGACCCTCCCATACGGCATTCTGGCGGACCGGCTCGGCGTCCACCGCGTGATGTTCGCATCGCTGGCAGCTTTCTCAGCGCTCACCATTCTGACGGCGACTGCACGGTCGATTGAGCAACTCGCGCTGTGGCGGATTGTAACCGGCGTTGGCGCGAGCGGCGTCGTACCTCTCGCTTTGACCCTGGTGGGCCGGCTGTATCCGTTCGAACAGCGGGGCCGACCGCTTGGTTGGCTGTTCGGCGCGATGGCTGGGGGTATGGCCTTCGGTTCGCCATTCGGTGCAATGCTCGTTCCCCTCATTGGATGGCAAGGCCTGTTCATCGTCGTCGGTGCGGCCGGCGCCACACTTCTGCTCGTCCTTTTGCCTTATCGCCCCTTCATTGCTGACACGATTCAGTCCGTGACCGGCACGCTTCGAGATCTGCTCCGCGGCTATGCGGACCTGCTCGGCACATCGCGCGGACGACGCACCTACGGGTTTGTGCTGGTGAATTCGATGTTTCATTCGGGAGTGTTTACCTGGCTCGGTGTGTACCTTGAGCAGAAATACCACTTGGGAGCCGTCGGCATCGGTCTCGCACTCCTTGGTTACGGCGTGCCGGGTTTTGCGTTCGGGCCGGTGATCGGTCGATTTGCGGATCGCAGGGGCCGAGCGAGACTGATACCGCTTGGGCTTTTCCTCGGCGCCCTGGCGGCGGGCGCGCTGCTGCTGGACTTCCCAATGGTCCTCGCCCCCGTTGTCGCAATGGTTCTGTCGCTGGGTTACGACATGACTCAGCCGCTTTTCGCAGGGATCGTGACTTCTTTGGGCGGAAAGCGTGCCGGACAGGCGATGGGGTTGAACGTGTTCACGCTCTTCGTTGGCTTTGGACTTGGAAGCCTCCTCTTCGGCGAACTGCTTCGCCTCAGCTTCGGAGTGGCCCTGGTCCTGTTTGCGGGGGTCGAATTGATCCTGGCGTTGGTCTCTTTGCGGTTGTTTCGTTCGGAGGTTCCCGCGCCAGCAAATACGGGGCCCGGGTAACGAAGTCTTGTTCGGAGGGCCCGGCGCGGTGGCCGCCGCAGGCGGCTCATTCCTCACGATCAGCTTGACCCTGGAGTATACTCCAGGGGTTAAAATGTGCGCTGGAGACGACTTGATGTTCACCATCGGAAAATTGGCTTCCCTCACCAGCGTCAGCAACGACACGCTGCGCTACTATGAGCAGGAGGGTCTCATCGAGCCTGCGGGCAAGAGCCCCGCCGGTTACCGGCTGTACGACACGGATTCGGCGCGGCGTATCCGCTTCATCAGACACGCTCAGAATTGCGGCTTCACGCTGGCCGAGATACGCGAGTTGCTGGCTTTGCGGGCGCGCGATAAGGCGTGTTGCGGCGACGTTCGCAGCCGCGCCGTCGAGAAGAAGCTTCAAATCGAAGGCAAGATCCGCGCAATGAAGGCGATGTCCAAAGCGCTCGACCAGTTGATCGTGGAGTGCGCGAATGAGACACAGCCCGTGAACGAATGCACCATTATTGCCGCCCTGGAACGGGCGACCGTTTCGACGCCGGTGCATTGACCAATGAAGATCGAGATTTTCTTTACCCCGGGCTGCTCCGAATGCGTTGCCGCGCACGCCAAACTTCGTACCGCTGCTCAGGAAGCGGTGAACGATCTCGAATGGCGCGAATTGAACGTGCTCGATGACCTCGACTACGCGGTCGAACACGGCGTCCTCACGCTGCCGTCCATTGTCGTCGACGGCGAGCTTGTTTTCACGTCGATGCCGACGGCTGCGCAACTGCGCGAAGCCTTGGCGAAGCGAACAAGAGCGAGCACGTAATGGACGCAGACGCGCTTCGCCAGGCGGTGGAACATGCCGGGCTCGCCGCCGCAGGCATTGCGTTTCTGACCGGACTTGTTTTCAGCTTCAATCCAGTCGCCCTTGCTTCGATCCCGGTTTCGCTCGCCTACGTCACCAGAGGGCGCGACAAGGGCCAGGCATTGCTTTTTGGCGCGATGTTCATCGCCGGTATGATTCTCGCCCATGTCGTTCTCGGTCTGATTGCAGGATTGGGCGGCAAATGGGCCGCGGATATCGCAGGAAGAGGCTGGGGACTTTTTCTCGGGCCGCTGTTGATCGTCTTGGGTCTCATGTGGGCCGGTTGGCTTCGGATACCGCTGCCGTCGTTCGGCTTCCGGGCAAGCCGTCCAGCCGCCGCATGGGGAGCATTTCTGCTCGGGATTCCGTTCGCAATCGCGGTGTGCCCGGTGTGCACGCCGACCTTGGTGGTGTTGCTCGGCGTCACGGCGGGAATCAGGTCGGTTTGGCTCGGAGTGGTTCTGCTTCTTGCGTTCGCTCTCGGCCGCGCCGTTCCGGTTGCCGTCGGCGCCTTCGCCGTCGGTTGGCTGGAAAACCTCAAGCAGTTTGCGCGATACCGGCGAGGGTTCGAGATCGCCGGTGGCGTGCTTCTGATCGCGATGGGCTTCTACATGTTGAACGCGGTGTACATTTGGATTCCCGAACTGGCGGTCTGACAGGCTGGCATCATGACGAGCAGAGAAGCCGATAGTCCTCGCGACGTGACGCGCCTGCAAAATGCCGCCGCGGCCGGTGGTGTCTTAGTGTCTGTCCGAAGAGTTCTTGAATCATATGAATCACCTGTGATTCAAGAGAGGTGGCCTGATTCGAGGAGGGGTCACCGATGTGGACGAGTAAGAACCGCGCCCGTTACGACCGCAGCAAGTTGCGATATCCGAGCGATCTGACTGACGACGAATGGGGACTGGTCGAACCGCTGATCCCGCCGGGCAAGACCGGCGGTGGCAAGCGCACGGTGATCATGCGGGAGGT
>Ga0193751_1000133_pt1 | contig 67084 bp, 59 predicted proteins | sample L1c2metaG_FD_143050 | JGI IMG/M metagenome (GOLD analysis project Ga0193751, IMG submission 143050) | Soil microbial communities from a riparian zone of the East river system, Colorado, United States - L1c2 | ecosystem: Environmental > Terrestrial > Soil > Riparian zone | place: USA: East River...
TGACCGACTAATCCCGCCGCACGTCCAACGCGCCATCGGGCCTGCGCGCGAGTCCGTCCGCCACGTTCGACAGCAGCGGCGGGAAAAGCTCTGCGCCCTCTCCGGTGCCGAGGTCCTTGAATCCGGTCGCCAGCACGACGGCATCGACCGGCACGTCCTCTTCCCGGCCGAGAAACCGTTCGCGCAGCCGAAGCGTGACGCCGCGCTCGTCGGCGCGGACCTTGGTGGCGTACGTGTTGTTGTGGATGCGGACGCGCGGTCGCTCGTCAAGCTGCTCCTCGTAGAGCGTCAGATAAAGCTTGTGGAGCACGTCAATGTCGGCGGAGTTGTAGTTGGTCGGCCTCAACTGCCGCTGCAGCTCCGATCTTGCCGCCTGGTTCACATTGAAGAAATAGTCGACGAACTCGGGAAAATAAACGCGATCGGAAAATGGGCTGGTATCCTTTTGCCGCATCGCGAAACTGCGGTGGATGGAATGAATTTCAAGCTGGCGGTCACGCGCGATGAGGTCGAGCAGGATTTCGACCGCCGACTGACTGCCGCCGACGACCGCGATCGATTTGAGCGATTTGCCGAGCGCGGCGAGGCGGTCGAGGTAGCTGGAAAGATGAAAGACGCGCGGGCCCAGATGCGGCGCGAATATTTCCGGGATGTTCGAACTGCGGCCGGTACCGACCACCAGCGCCGCCGCCTCGAAGCGGCCCTTGTCGGTATCGACGACCCACCGGCCGGCGCGCGGATCGAACGTCACATCGCTCGCGCCCGCGCCATACGTGACGCTATGCGCGAAGAATTTGCTCACCCAGCGGAGGTAACGGGCGTAGTCCTTGCGCAGCGGATAGTGAACGCCGAGGTTCAAATATTCAAACAGGCGGCTCTCGCACTTGAGATAGTTGACGAAGGTGTAATGGCTTTTCGGATTCCTGGGCGTGACGAGATCGCGCAGGGGATTGTTCTGAATGTCGGAGCCGTCCAGGAGCATGGTCGGCTGCCAGTTCGTCTCGCTCGCCTGCTCGACGAAGTGGAGGTCGAGGCGCGAGCCACTTTCCTCGTGGGCGACGGCGAGCGCGATGTTCGCCGGGCCGAACCCGATCGCCAGGACGTCGTGGATGCTGGAGTCGATCCGGCCGATTTTCATGGACGCCACCTACATCGATGCGCGGCGACGCCGCCGCGTTTCGGGCATGCGGGCCGGCTCGGCGGCCTCGCGCGCGGCGCGGGCCAATCGCCCGCCGGCGTCGGGCGCGATCGGTGCCATCCCGTGGGCGAGGGCGTGCACGACGCCGCAGATCACCGCCGGCTCTTCGCCGCGGGCAATCAGCTCCGTGGCGAGGTCGAGCCCGTTGGCGATGGTGAGAGCGGCCATCCGCAGGCTCGGCCGGCGCGGTGCGTAGGCCGCGTCGAATCGGGCCGCGAGCGCCTGGGAGTAGGGGCTCTCGGCTGGGCTGCCGAGGTGCGTCGGCGCCGCGAGCGCCTCGACCAGGCGCGCGAACGGTTCGCGAAACTTGGGCGCGACCACGCGCTCGAAGTCGTCCAACGAGAAATTCGCCTGATTGTACTCGGGGTTGGTCCAGGCCAGGAAGAAGCGCGCTTCATCGACCGATTTCTCCGCAAGGAAATCGCGTCCCCAAATGAGATGTCCCTGGCTGGTCGAGAACTTGAAATTGTCGAGAAGGTAGAACTCGTTGGTCACGAACGCGTCGGGAACGAGGGATTCGATGCCCGCGGTGCGGGCGGCGAGCGCCAGAGTGAGGTGCGCCACCACGTAGAAGAATGAATTGTCGAAGCCGAGGTATTGCACATAGCGGGCGGTTTGTTCGCGGGTGACGAGCGGCCCGGCACCGCCCTTGGCGGCGTCGGCCGCATTGAGCCAGTAGTAATGACCCGGCACCATTTCCGCCCACACGTTCAGGACGAGGCCGTCGGCGTCGGGGAAGGGGGCCGGAATGCCCCAGCCCGACGGGAACGTCACCGGAAACGCCGGCAGCGGCGCCGCGAATAATTCGGCAATGAGACGATCGACCGCGGGACGCCGTTCCAGGGTTGGCGCAAGCAACTTCGCGGTCAGTGCGTCACGCCACGGCTCCAGCGCGAGGACATATTCCTCGACCTCGCGCAACTCGACCGCGCTGTCGGGCCTCCACCCGGTGGGATAGAGTCCCAACAGGTCGCACGCCTCGTTGGGATGACCACACGTCTCGCAGATGTTGGCTCGGGTTTCCGCCAGGCACGTGGGGCACCAGCCGGACGCGTACGACTCGAACAGGAACCGGTTCGCGGCGGGCGCGAAGGGAATGGCGCGACGCCTGCGCTCGATCAGGCCGGCGGCATGAAACCGCGCAAACCAATCCGCGACATAATCGGCATAGGCCGCGTCGGGCATGCCGACGACGTCGAACGCCAGGTCGGCCGCTGCCAACGTGGCCGCGACGTCGCGATGGCTGTTGCGGGCCAGGATCGCGGGGTCGATGCGCAGCCGCTCGGCGGTCGTGACGACGTAGGTCTGGTTGAGATCCACGCTCAGAGCCGTTACGACGCGCTCGCCGTTACCCTCGAGGTACCGCCGCAGCACGTCCGCCCCGAGGTACGGGCCGGACAGGTGTCCGACATGCAGATCGCCGTTCGGGGTCGGCGGCGGCGCGACGATGGCGGTGCAGGGTCCCGGCATTTGCACGTCCTCCGGTTCAATCGGCGCGGGGCGCCGCCCCCGGCGATCCGTCACCGGATAGGCGAAGCGCGGCGACCTCCTCGGCCATGCGCGCCCGCGCCTCCGGGCTGCCCCAGAAGATCGTCAGGAAATCGAGCCGTTCGCTGGCCGAGGCATTCGCGATGGTGTGACGGCTGCCGCGCGGGAGGTAGATCACGTCGCCCGTTTCGACCCGGTCCGCCGTTCCGTCGATCGTGATCGTGCCGGTTCCGGCAAGAATGATGAACGTTTCCTCCTCGTCGTGGGCATGCGGCGTCGTGGCCTCGCCCGGACGAACGGAGGCGATTGCGCTGCCCCACAGCGGGTCTGCCACGCCGGCCCATGGATACAGCCGGCGCAGATCGCATCCGTACTCGTAGGCCGTCTGCGCATTGTGCGCGCGTGCGATGTGCATCTCATTCCTCCTCGATCGGGCCGGACTGTGAGCGTCCGGCGCTCGTTCCTGCTGTCCCACAAGCTCACCCGTACGCCGCGCTCGTCCAACGTCGCGCAGCGAATGCGACGCTGGACAGGAACGCGGTCACCGCAATCGCCATCACCAGGTCGTCGAGGCCGAACAACGCGGCCAAAGATCCGCTGACGAGCGGCGATCCGAACAGGCCCAAATGCAGCAGCACGCCGATCAACCCCTCCGCCTTGCTGCGCTGCTCGGGAGGGAAATGTCCGGAAATCCAAACGCTCAGGGTGGGGAAAATGACGCTGTGCCCGGCGCCGAACAACGCTCCGCCGGCCACCAGCGCGGGCGCGCTTCCCGCACTGACGAAGATGGTCGCGCACGCCGAAGCCATCGACAGGAAGCCGAGCGCCACGACCAGATCGCGGGGCAGCTTCTGCGTCAGCAGTCGCGCGACGGTGAACCGCGAAACCAGCAGGATGACCGTCGAGCTCGTGAAGAAGTAGGCGGCGGGCAATCCCCGCCGGTCGATCAACAAGGCCATGAACGACAGGCCGAATCCCCAAATCATCCCGACCAGCAGGAGGCCCGCATTGGGAAGCAGCGTCGCACGCGCGGCAAGCATGGACAGGTAGCTTGTCGCCTGCCGCGCCGCGACCGGCGCCGGCGCCCGGTCGTTGCCGCGCAGGACGACCGTCAGCGTGAGCGCGATCATCAGCGGCGTCGCAAGCACGAGAAACATCCGTGCGGTGCCGAAGTTGTGGAAGTACCACTCGGCCACGCCCGGGCCCAGGCTGGTCGGCGAGGAAATCATGCAGGCGTAGATGCCGACCAAATAGGCCGAGCGGCTGCCGCTCAGCTTGCTTTTCGCGAACACCATGGCGGCGGGCCAAAACAGGCCGAAGCCCAGCCCTCCGACGATGCGCGAGAGCGACGCCCCGATCGGGTCGGCGATCGTCAGCTGGAGGCTGAGGAACGCCAGCAGGGTGATCGACTGCCCGGCGATCGCCACGCGCAAGGGAGCGAAGCGCCGCAAGACGTGACCGGAGAGCAATTGCGCCAGGGTCATGGGGACGACCGCCGACGACAGCACGTAGCCGATGGTCCTTTCGTCCATGCCGGCGGATGCAAGGACGACGGCGAGGTAATAAATCGTGGACGACGTGAGGAACGCCAAAAAGGTCGCCGCGCAGAAAATCCAGAAATCCCGGCGGGCGCCGGCCGAGACGAAACCGGACTCGGCCGGGCCGGCGGTGACATGTGCTGTGCTGATCGCGTCCATGGCTCATGCGTGCAGTGACGGCGATTGAAACGGACTCATGGCGTTCGGTTCGCGGGAGGACACGAAGGCCGCCCCGCGCCCGTCGGCGGGCCGCACGGGCGCGCTTTCACGTCCGGTCGACGAGACCATGCTGCGGGCCGCCGACTACGCCTGGTCGAAGCCCGCGGTCCGAAGTTTCGGCGCTACGATGCGAGCCGCACCGGCTGCCGCGGTTTCATCGACTCATGGATGGCGTCGACCTCGTGGTAGGCGAGGTCCAGCGGCACGTGGGCCTGACCCGGGCGAATGGCGAACAGCTCCCCGCGCCGTGCCCCCGCCGGCTCCTGCCCGGTCGCCAGTTTCCGCATGGCGTTGATGAGACAACGGCGCAGCTGAATGACCCCGGTGTCGTTTGTGCCCAGGTGCTCGCGCGAGCGGTCGGCGATGATCCCCTGGCTTTCGCAGGCGGCGGCATCCTGATTGCGAATGCCCCGGATGCCCGAGTAGTTGACCGTGCGCTGGACTTCCCGGTCGATCAGGTAGTTGTTGGCCCGATTGGCGACGGGAAACAAGGTCCCGGGCATGACGTTGCGATGCGCGCTTTCTCCGGTCTTGAACTCCTGAATCTCGCTGTCCGACAGCGGGCGATCGTAGCAAAAGCTGATGCAGATGACCGAGGTGTTTTCATCGTCGGTCGGCAGCCATGCCCGCATGAACTGCGGCCTTTGCGGCTCCGCCGACAGCATCGAGAAGATCGGCAGCAGGAAATGATTCCAGCGCCACAGCGCCTTTCCGTCGACGACACGATAGGCGGCCGCCAGCATCCCGCCGTCGGTTTGCTCGACGTGCCACTTGGGCACCAGGTCCTCCTGGAAATACCGGCCCGCGACGTGGTACGGGCTGTCGGCGAACGCATGCAGATTGCGGTGCAGGAAACCGACGTGGCCGGTGTCGAACTCTCCTTCCAGAGCCTGGAGGTAGTTGGACTCGGCGAGCCAGCGCGACACGTACACATGGCTGGCCGGCAGCTCGAGCCAGTCGAATTCCGGAAAGGCGGCAACCGAGCCGGCGGGCCCCATGTAGGCCCAGAGCAACCCGCCACGCTCGCGCACGGGGTACGCCTTTGCGTGGATCTTGCTTTTCATCGTGCTGGTCTGCGGCTCGCTCGGCATGTCCATGCAATTGCCGTTGCGGTCGAATTTCCAGCCGTGATAGGCGCAACGCAGCCCGCATTCCTCATTGCGACCGAAGAACAGGCTTGATTGGCGATGCGGGCACGCCTCTTCGAGCAGGCCCACGTGTCCTTCGCTGTCGCGAAACGCGACAAGAGCTTCGCCCATGATCTTCAGGCGAACCGGCTCGCCTTCCGGCCGCGCCAATTCGCGCGACAGCGCGATCGGAAGCCAAAACCGCCGCATCAGCTCGCCTAGAGCGGTGCCGGGGCCGGCTCGCGTGACCAGGTCGTTGTCCTCTTTGCTCAACATTGTTTTCTCCTCTCGATCTGGCGGCGGGACCGATTCCGTCTCGTCGCCGCACTGCCCTGACCCACGCCTCCGCGCGGAGCAGAACCGCCGCGATCAACACATGAAGCGACGGCGTGCACCGGATGCGCGCCATGGCTTCGGGCGCAACTCCGTCGTGCGCCGGCACATGGAATGGCCGGACGACGGTCCGCAGCTCGTGACGTGACGTGTGGTGATCTCTAAAACGGGATGATTTTTGTTGGAGCCGTCATCCCGCTTGAGCTTATTGTCGAAGCCATGATCCTCTAAAAACCAGCATGCGGCCCGGATCGCGACCGGGACAGGCCTTTCGGGATCATGCTCTGTTCCGAGACTCTCGTCGCAGCGAAGCTTCGCCTGCGGCAGTTCGATCCAGTGCAGCTACCTTACATTGTGTCTATGACGAAAATACGGCGTATTCCGATTGTTCTAATGTTAATTGCATTCCCTTGCGGTAATCCAGGCAAGGGAGGGGCGCTTCGGCCAATCCAACCCGCCCTAAGCCGCCTCGACCTCGACGGCGGTGTCGTTGTAGCAGGCGCCGAGCGCGAGGTCGGCCTTCGCGTCGGCGGATACGAGGGCGCTGATGGTCTGCCCCGTTGCGCTGGTGGCGAGCCAGGCGCCCTTTTCCGAGGCGACCACGCCGGGGGCGATCGCGTCGGTGATCTTGAGCGGCAATATGACGGCGCCGCGCTCGTTCCACACGCGCACGCGCCGCGCGCTCTTGAGCCCGCGCGCCTGCGCGTCGCGCGGATGCATGAAGAGGGGCGGGGCCTCGCCCGGCGCGCCGCCGGCGCCGAACAGGGTCGAGGAGATGCGCTTGTCGGACGCGGGCGAGATGAGCGCCAGCGGGAATTTCTCCGCCGGACGCGGCCGGTAGGCCGGCACCCGCGCGTGGGCGCCCCAGCGCTGCGCCAGCACGTCGGACACGAGCTCGATCTTGCCCGAGGGCGTTGCCGGAAACGCGTTGTCGAACAAAGCCAGCGGCCGGCCGTCCGGGCCCGTCATGCGCAGCGCCGCGCGCGGCGAAATTTCGCTGGCCTTGATCCCCTGCATGCGCGGATCGGCGGCGTCGACCGCGTCGTCCATCAGCTCGAGATCGCTCGCCTTGAAGCATGGGTCGTCGAAGCCGAAGCGCGCGGCGAGGCGGCGGAAGATCTCGGTGTTGGGCAACGCCTCGCCCACCGGCGGGATGACCGCCTCGGCGCGCTGCAGCCAATGGTGGCCGTAGGCCGCGTAGAGGTCGTCGCACTCGAAGTGGGTCGCGGCGGGCAGCACCACGTCGCACTGCTGCATGCTCTCGGTCATGGCGACTTCGATGCCGACGAGGAAAATATCCTCGCGCGCGAGGCCGCGCTGCATGCGGGCCTGGTCGGGATGCACCACGATCGGGTTGTGATTGTAGATGAACAGCGCCCGTAGCGGCGGATCGACGTCGTCGCGCTCGAGGTGGCGGCCGATGTCGACGATGTTCAAGGTGCGGGTGCCATCGGGAAGGAGGTCGGGGCGCGTCAGCTTGCCGGCGGTCTTGGGGAAGGCGTTGCGGGCGCCGAGCACGATGCCGCTGCTGCGGCCGAGCTTGCCCATCAGGGCGGGGAGCGCGATCGCCGCGCGGACGCCGCTGCCGCCATTGCGGCCGCGCTCGAGGCCGTTGCCGGGTGCGATCACCAATGGATCCGCTTCCGCCATCCAGCGCGCGAGCAAACGGATGTCCTCGGCGGGCACGCGGCAGGTTTGCGCGGCGACGTCGACCGGCCATTCCTGCGCCGCCGCCATGTATTCGTCGTAGCCGTGGACATGCGTGGCGATGAAATCACGGGCATGGGCGCCGAGCGCCTCCAGCTCGAGCGCGAGCGCGAAGCCGAGCACCACGTCGGTGCCCGGCGCCGGCGCGAGATGCAGATCCGCCTGGGCGGCGATCTTGGTGCGCAGCGGATCGATCACCGCAAGGCGGCCGCCCTTGCGCTTGGCGGCGCGCGCCTGGCGCACCAGATGCACGTTGGAGACCGTGGCGTTGTTGCCCCACACCACGTTGAGCGCGGCGTCGCCCGCCGCGTCCGGCCCGATGCCGGGCGCGTTGCCGTAGGTGCCGGCCCAGGCCTCGCTGCGCACTGCGCCGCACAGTGACCCGCGGAAAAGCTGCGAGGCGCCGAGCTTGTGGAAGAAGCGCAGCGACATGCTGTCGTAGGAGAGCATGCCGTGCGGGCCGGCGTAGTTGAGCGGCATCACCGCCTGCGGGCCGAAGCGGTCGATCACCGCCGCGACACGCGCATGAATAATGTCGAGCGCCTCGCTCCAGCCGATGCGCGCGAACTGCCCGGACCCGCGCGGGCCGCTGCGGCGCAGCGGATGCAGCAGGCGCCCGGCGCCGTGCACGAACGCGCCGGAATGATGCGCCACCTTGGTGCAGATGACGCCCTCGGTATAGGGCAGGGCATCGGAGCCGCGCACCTTGACGATGCGGCCGTCGTCGACCGTCACCGTCAGGCTGCAGGTGTCGGGACAGTCGAGGGTGCAGACGCTGGCGCGCTCCAGCAGGGTCATGGTCGGCTCCGTGCGGCCTTTAATGAATTCTGGTGACTCTAGCATGGTGGCGCAAACGGCGCGACGCGGAGCCGGTAGGGAAATCCGGGCCCGCATGACCCGCCGCCCGCGTGCGGGTCGTCAGGCGGCTGCGATTCATTTGTCGCGGAACTCCGCGATGTCGGGCTTCGCGCCCCACTGACAGAAGCCTTTCGCCTCCGCCGCCAGCTGGCGTTCGCGGTACAGCAGCTCGTCGGCGATCAGGCGCACGCCACTGGAGAATTCGAACACCATTCCGTCCGGGCCCTCGAAGTAGAGGAATTTCGCCGAGGAGCTCGGATGGCGGCCGGGGCCGAAGACGATCGGCACCTGCCGCTCTTGCAGGAAACGCCATGACCGCATGATGTCATCGCTGCTTTCCACCTGGTGGTTGATGTGCTGGATGCCCGGCCGGTCGGACGCAAACATGGCGATCGAATGGTGAACTTCGTTGATGCGCAGCAGCGGCGCATCGCCGATGCGATCGCTCACCCGGGCATTGCAGATGCGCGTCCAGAAGGCCTCGTCGCGCGCCACATCGGTCGAGCACAGCCCGATATGGCTGAACCCGGTGACGCCGGCATCGCGGGTGCCGTGATAGCGGCGTCCGCTGTGGGCGGGACCGACGACCAGCTCGATCCGGTTGCCGCTCGGATCGTCGAAGGCGATGAAGTCCCTGACCTTTCGGCTTTCCGCCTCCGCCGCGGTTCCGAGATGGACGTCATGTCCACAGCGCTCGAGCTCGGCGGCCGCGGCAGCCAGATCCTCGGCCGTGCCGACTTCGAACGCGGCGGCCTGATCGGTCGGATCGCCGTCGAAGTAGCACAATGTGTGCTCGCGCTGATCGGACTTGAAATAGATCGCGCGACGCGTGCGCTCGGCAAGCTCGAGACCAAGATATCTGGTCGCGAACATCTCGCTTCGCTCCATATCCTGCGTCCCGAGGCGAACATAGGAAACGGATTGAAGATTGATCATCGGGAGCCTCCGGGAGCCGGATTGGTCAACCAAACTCGACGACCTGGCTCTCGCTGCCCCAGCAGCAGAACGAGAGCGGGGCTTTGGCGAACTGCCGGGAGCGGTGCGCGCGCCGGTCGGCGATCCGCGACCCCTCCGCCACGAAGCTGTAGAGCACGTCGTCCGGGCCGTAGAATGTCACGAACAGCTGACCGGATGTAGGCCGGCGCCCGGGCCCGTGCGCGATCTTGACCTGGGAGTTGCCGAGAAAATACCAATTTTGCATGAGCTGATCCACGCTTTCCACGGCGAATTCGACGGCCAGGAGCCCGGACTGCTCGGCCGGATGCACGGCTACCCGGTGATGCACCTCGTCGAAGCCGATGTAGGCGGCATCTCCCACCCGGTCGCTGATCGTCCCGTCGAGCAATTTGGTCCACAGACGCAGGTCGGCCTCCGGCCGGCTGCTGCGCAGGACGACTGCGGCAAGCCCGGTCACCCCGGCGTCGCGCGATGGAAAGTACCGCCAACCCGACGTCAGCGGCCGAACGACAAGCTCGATTTGCGGGCCGCACTGGTCATCGATGGCGATGAACGCCGTGACCTTGCGCTCCGCGCACTGCTCCGCCGTCCCGCGTTCGACCGCATATCCGGCCTCGGTCAGCACCTTCTCCGCCGCATCGAGCGATTCCACATCCCGCAGCTCGAGCGCAAGGGCGTGTCCGTGCGCATCGGTCGTATAGGTGAGGGAGGGGTCGCGATGGTCGGAGCGGAGGTGCGCCATGCGATCCGTCTGCCTGACGAGCTCCAGGCCGAGAACCTGCCGGGCAAAATTGACCGACGCCGCCAAATCCCGGGTGCCCAGACGAACATAACGCAGCTGCTCTATCGCAATCATCCCCGACTCCGATGTCCGGCGGATCCCGGCTCCGTTGCAGCATTGATCGAATTGACTATGACCACGAAACAGGATTCCCGCCAGTGCCGCGAACCCGAAGCTCGCACGGCATTGCGGCAAGTGCGGCTGCGAACTTCCGGCGCAGGTCTGCTTTGCCCCGGGATGGGACCTCAGCGGTCTTGACCGGCTCTCGCTTGGGCCGCGCGGGGACAGGCGTCCGGGCTCAAGCGTTCCCACGAATGATCGACCTTGCGCCCCGAAGACGTGCTCCTTGGGCTCTTTGGCCTCGCCCGGCGGGCGAGAATTCGTCATGAAGGACCTTGTCAGGCAAACTTTCGGCGGCGATGATGAAGCAGGACGCGTCGCACCGCTCAGGCAGCGGGGGCTCGCGATCGTTGCGCAGGACACGGTAGAGAACTTCGCTCCCGGTCTTCACTCTGCGCGAGGACGCAAGTGCGACTGCAGCAAATGCGACTGAAAAGGAGAATGACATGTTTCAACTCGACCCCGTCTGGTCCGGCCGCATGCTCAGCGTCCTGCGGATCGTTGCGGCGCTTCTGTTTCTTCAGCACGGGCTTGCCAAGCATTTCGGATTTCCGCATGTCGCGAATTTCGACAACCTGCAGCCGTTCTCGCTGGTCGGCCTCGCCGGCGCCATCGAGATCGTCGGCAGCCTGTTGCTCCTGGTCGGCCTGTTCACCCGCCCGGTCGCGTTCATCATGTCGGGCGAGATGGCGGTCGCCTATTTCATGGCGCATGCGCCACGCGGTTTCTTTCCGATCCTGAACCAGGGCGAGCTCGCCGTGCTCTACTGCTTCGTATTCCTGTTCTTGGCGATCGAGGGGGGCGGCTCCTGGAGCCTCGACGCGATGCTCAGGAAGCCGAGCGGCCGCACGGCGGCGTGAACGCCACAAGCGGATCCGCCTGATGGCGAATGATCCCGGGGCAGGGCGCTTGAGTAACCTGTAGCCCGGATGACCCTGCGAAAGCATCGCGAAAGCAGGGGGAAATCCGGGAACGGTGTCCCCGCATGTCGCTATCGCTCATGCGGGCTACGGGTGCTCGCTACCGGCCCGCACGTGGCGGTGACGAGAGCCCGGCCGTGCAGGCGAGTCATGTATGAGTCATGTATAAAGTGGCCTCGCCGCATCCGGCCCGCGGCGCCGCTTGGACGACATTTCCGTCGCCATTGAAATATCCCTTGACGGGCCGCCTATATTTCTATACTCGTTGAAGTATGGAAAAAACACAAGCCGTCGCAGCCCTGGCCGCGCTCGCCCAGGATAGTCGCCTCGACGTGTTCCGCCTGCTGGTGCGGGCCGGCCCCGACGGGGTTTCGGCCGGGCAGTTGGCGGCCGCGGTCGGGCTCGCGCCCAATACGCTCACGTTCCACCTCGACCGGCTGCGCCACGCCAACCTCGTCACGGTGCGGCGGGCGGGCCGCTCGATGATCTACGCCGCCCGCTTCGACAGCATGAACGCCTTGCTCGGCTATCTCACGGAGAACTGCTGCGCGGGCGTGTCCGCCGCCTGCGCCGCCCCGGTCTGCATCGACGGATCGGCGCGCAACCCATCGGAGCAGGACGCATGAGCGCGACGAACGATCTGCCGGTCGCGGTCATCGGCGGCGGCCCCATCGGCCTCGCGGCGGCGGCGCATCTCGCCGCGCGCGGAATGCCGGTGAGGCTCTACGAAGCGGGCGAGACGGTCGCGGCCAACGTGATGACGTGGGCTCACGTCCGGCTGTTCTCGCCCTGGCGTTTCAACATCGACGCCGCGGCGCACGCGTTGCTGCGCGAGCGCGGATGGCAGGAGCCGGGCGCGGAGGCGTTGCCGACCGGCCGCGAGCTGCACGACGCGTATCTGGCGCCGCTGGCGAACGCATTGGCCGCGCAAGGCATCATCGAGACGCGGGCGCGCGTGCGGTCGATTGCGCGGCGCGGCATCGACAAGGTGGTCAGCCGCGAGCGGAGCCGCCATCCGTTCGCGCTGGCGATCGATGCGTCGGGCGGCGAGCGGATCGATTTCGCCCGCGCGGTGATCGACGCCTCGGGCACCTGGCAAAACCCGAACCCGCTCGGCGCGTCGGGCGTGCCGGCGGCGGGCGAAACCCAGGCCGCCGATCGCATCGACTACGGCATTCCCGACGTGCTGCGCGCCCATCGTGCGCGCCACGCCGGCCGGCACACCCTCGTCATCGGCGCCGGCCACTCGGCCGCCAATGTTCTCATCGACCTCGCGCGGCTTGCCGAGGATGACGCGCGCACGCGCATCACCTGGGCGGTGCGCGGCCGCGATCTCACCCGCGTGTTCGGCGGCGGCGACGCCGATCGGCTGGCGGCGCGCGGCAAGCTGGGGAGCGATCTGAAACGATTGGTCGAGGCGGAGCGCCTGCGGCTGGTGACCGGATTTTCCGCCGAACGGGTGGAGCGGGGCGAGCGCGGCGTTGCTGTGAGCGGCACCGTCGACGGGAGCGCGATCACGCTCGGGCCGGCCGATCGCATCGTCGTCGCGACCGGGCAGCGGCCCGACCTGAGCCTGACGCGCGAGCTGCGGCTCGATCTCGATCCGTGGCTCGAGAGCCCGCGCGCGCTCGGCCCGGCGATCGATCCCAATGTGCATTCCTGCGGCTCGGTGCCGCCGCACGGCTATCGCGCGCTCGCCCATCCCGAGCCGGATTATTTCGCGGTCGGCATCAAGAGCTACGGCCGCGCGCCGACCTTCCTGATGGCGACGGGCTACGAGCAGGTACGCTCGGTCGCGGCCTATCTGGCGGGCGACCGGGCCGCGGCCGACGACGTCCGCCTGGTCCTGCCGGAGACCGGAGTCTGCTCGGTCGATTTCGCCCCGGCCGAAGCGGCGGACGAAACATGTTGCGGCGCTGCGGCAGCGAAAGACGCGATGGCCGGCAAGCAAAGCGGCTGCGGACCGGCGGCGGGGGCGCCCGTGCCGGCGGCGCACGGCTGAGACCGTTGGTGCAACTGTCATCCTGTGAGGAGAGATGAACGCGAGCGACAAGGCAGCCTTCAACGCGCTCTTCCTGTGCACGGGAAATTCGGCGCGGTCCATCATGGCCGAGGTCTTGTTGAACCGCCACGGCCACGGACATTTCCGCGCGTTCTCGGCGGGAAGCCAGCCCAAAGGCCGGGTCCATCCCTATACGCTCGACCTGCTGCGCCGGATGAACTTCGACGTGAGCGGATTGCGCTCGAAAAGCTGGAGCGAGTTCGCCGGTCCCGGCGCCCCGATGCTGGATTTCGTGTTCACGGTCTGCGACAGCGCCGCCGCCGAGACGTGCCCCTACTGGCCGGGCCAGCCGATGACGGCTCATTGGGGCGTGCCCGATCCGGCAGCCGCCACGGGCAACGAAGCAGAAATTCGGCTCGCATTTGCGGACGCGTTCAGGATGCTGTCGAATCGAATATCGCTCTTCGTCAATCTTCCCATCCGCGCGCTCGATCAGCTGTCGCTGCAACGGCAGCTGGACGCCATCGGCAAGACGAAGGACGCAGGGCGCGACCCGGCGTCGGCGGCGTGACGGAGGCGGCGAGCGCCCCGTTGGCCCGGCGGCTTCTGGCCGAAGCCCTGGGGACGTGTCTGCTCGTCGCCACGGTCGTCGGCTCGGGAATCATGGCCGAGCGGCTGGCCGGCGGAAACCAGGCGATCGCGCTGCTCGGCAATACGCTCCCGACCGGCGCTATCCTGGTCGTGATCATCACGATCTTCGCGCCGGTCTCGGGCGCCCATTTCAACCCGGCGGTGACGTTGGTGTTTGCGGCGCGCGGTCAGACGCCCTGGCGGGAGGTCGCTCCCTACGTCGTCGTGCAATGTCTCGGCGGCATCGGCGGCACGGCCGTTGCCCACCTCATGTTCGACCTGGCGCCGTTCGCCATCGGCACGACCGCGCGCAGCGGTGCGTCGCAATGGCTCGCCGAGGCGGTCGCGACGTTCACCTTGATCGTCACGATCCTGGGTGGCTTGCGCTACACGCCGCAGGCAATCCCCTGGCTCGTGGGCCTGACCATAACGGCGGCCTATTGGTTCACGTCGTCCACGTCGTTCGCCAATCCGGCGGTGACGCTCGCGCGCGGCTTCACGACCACGTTCGCCGGAATCGCGCTCAATCACGTGCCGGGCTTCATCGCCGCCCAACTCGCCGGGGCCGCGGCGGCGGCGCTGCTGTGCATCGTCCTGTTTCCGTCGCCCGGACCTCGTGCGATCGAGACGACCTCCAGCGACTGAAGCCGGGTCATCCTCGCGCGCGTCACGCCCACGGCTGCTCCCCGCGGCCGATGCGGTCGCGCATCTCGGTCTGGAAATCCGGCGGGCCGAACGCGTACCACTCCTCGCCGATGCGGTAGAGCAGCGGCCGGCCCTGCGCCGTGGAGAAGGCCGTCAGCCATTGCAGCGATTGAGGGCTCGGGCGCTCGCCGACCGGCACCGCGACGTCGACCGCGCGGCCGCGCCAGGCGAAGTTGGCCGGCAGCAGGATCACGCCGGCGCGGTCGGGCCGCATCCAGTCGGGCAACGGACTGTTGCGGGCGAGCCAGCCGCAGATGAATGCGCGGCACGGATCCTGCGGCCGCGTTGCATAGATGGTGCAGCCATGGCCGGAGCTGAAGGGACACGGCTTGCCGGGGTAGACGGCATGACCCTGCACCGTGATCTTCAGCCATCCGTCGCAGCACGCCGTGCACGCGCCGCACTGCCGCGCCGGCTCGCCCGCGGCCGTCATGCGACCGCAAAGGCGGCGGGCCTCTGCCCGCTGCGCCAAGCCTCCCACATGCGCGCGTAGGCGGTCTCGATGTTGCGGACGTAGGCGGCCATGTCGAACAGCGGGGCGGTGGCGCGGTTCGCCGCGAGCTTCGCGTGCAGGTCGCGCAGGCGCGGCGGCGTGCGCGCAAGGTCGAGCGCCAGCCGTTCGTAGGCTTCGAGCGACGGCGCGACCAGCTCCGGCAGGCCGGCCGCCGCCACCAGGCTCGCGGCGACGCGGCCGGCGAAGGTCGCGCCGGGTGAGGTGAGCACCGGCACCCCGGACCACAACGCGTCGCTTGCGGTCGTATGAGCGTTGCACGGCAGGGTATCGAGAAAGAGATCCGCGTGGCAGTGGCGGGCGAGATGCTCGGCGATCGGCCGGATCGGCGCAAACACCAGCCGCTCGGGATCGACGGCGTGCGCTTGCGCTTCGCGGCGCAGGTTGCGCCGCGCCAGCGCGTTCGATTCCAGCAGCCACAGGACGCTGCCCGGCACTTTCTCGATGACCCGCATCCACATGGCGAAGAACGTCGGAGCGATCTTGTAGCCGTTGTTGAAGCAGCAGAACACGAATCCGTCCGCCGGCAGGCCGCAGTCCCGGCGCGCCGGTGCGGCCGCGCTGTCCCGCCGCGTGTCGTTGGGCTGGTAGCAGCCCGGAAGCGCGACGAGCTTCTCGCTGTAATATTGCTGATGGTCGGGCGGGACCACGCATCGATCGGCGATGATGTAGTCGATGAAGTCCGCCCCCATGGTCCCGGGATAACCGAGATAGTTGACCTGCACCGGCGCCGGCCGCGCCGCCAGCAGTGCGGTGCGCGCATTGAGCGTGTGGCCCTTGAGGTCGATCAGGATGTCGATGGCGTCCGCATGGATGCGTTGCGCGGCTTGCGCGTGCGAGAGCGGACGAATGTCGACGAAACGGTCGAATGCGTCCGCAAGGCGCCGGCGCATCGGGCTCGCGTCGTCCGGGCCGTACGAATAGGCGACGACGTCGAAGCGGACGCGGTCGTGACGCTCGAACAGCTCGGCGGTCAGGTGCGCGGTCGCATGCTGGTGGAAGTCCGCCGACAAATAGCCGAGCCGGATGCGATCGCGGGAGTGGGGCGGGTGGGGCGAGAACGCGCCCGGCGCCGCCCGTGCGAACGGCTCGACCCAGCGGCGGGCGCAGGCCAGTTGATCGGCCGGGCCCGCGTCGGTCGCGAGCAGGAAGAACGGCGGGACCCGGGCGCCCCGGTGGGCTAGGTCGAGCAATTTTTGCTGATCCGCGGCGTAGTCGGTCCAATCGCAGGCGCGCCAGCGTTGGTAGGCGAGCTGGCTGAAGGCGTCCGCATCGTCCGGCCGCAGCCGCAAGGCCTGTTGGTAGGCCGCGATCGCCCCTTCGGGCTTGCCGAGCTCCCGCCAGGCGTTTCCCATGTTGTAGAAGGCTGCGGCGAAGTCCGGCTTGAGCGCCAAGGCCTGCTGGAACGCGGTCACGGCTTCGGCCGGCCGGCCGCGCGCCAACAGCGCGATGCCGAGATTGTTGTGCGGCTCCGGCGCGGCCGGCTGCAAGGTCGCCGCGTGCTCGAACGCCGCGGCGGCTTCGTCCAGGCGCCCGAGCTCCTGCAGCACGATGCCGGCATTGGTCACCGCCTCGACGTAGCCCGGCCGCAGGTTGATCGCGCGCCGGTAGGCCTCGGCGGCGTCGTCGAGCCGACCGAGCCGTTGCAGCACCGCGCCGCGGTTGAAGTGCGCCTGCGGATACGCCGGGTCGAGCGCGAGCGCCTGCTCGAACGCCGCCAGCGCATCGTCGAGCCGGCCCAATTCCTGCTCGACCCCGCCGAGGTTCAGATAGACCAAGCTGCTCGGGCTCTGCCGGACGATCTCCCGATAGGCGGCGCCCGCCTCCTTGAGCCGGCGCTGCTGCTGCAGCGCGACGGCCCGATTGTAGGCCGCTTCGAGATCGTCCGGACGCAGCTTGATCGCCCGGTCATAGGCGTCGAGCGCTTGCGTGAACTTGCCCTGCTGCGCAAGGACGACGCCGAGATTGTTGCAGGCCTCGGCGATATCGGGCTTGAGCGCGAGCGCGTGCCGGTAGGCCGCGAGCGCGTCGTCGAGCTTGCCCTGGCGCTTGAGCGCATTGCCGAGGTGGCAATGGGCCACGGCGTAGTCCGGCCGCAGCGCGATCGCGCGCCGGTGGGCGAGGATCGCCTCGTCGATCCGGCCTTGCTGTTGCAGCAGCGCGCCGAGATTGTTGTGGCCCTCGGGATAGTTCGGGCTGGCGTCGACAACACGGCGAAACAACGTCTCGGCTTGCGCCAGGTCGCCTTCCTGGGCGGCGATGATCGCCAGATTGCCGCACGCCATGAGGGACCGCCCGTCGAGCGCGAGGGCGCGGTGATAAAGCTGTTTGGCCTCGGCGATGGCGCCGCGCCCCTGGGCGGCGGCGGCCTGGCGCAGGATATCGTCGAGCGGCTGCGTCACGGCGCGCGGCCCGCGGCGGGCGCCGTCACGGCTCGCGCCAGCGCAGGTACTGGATGTCGAAGGCGGTCGCGCCGTCGATCAGCTTCACGTAGAGGAAGGGACCGGCGACGCGCACCTCGCCGCCCATTTTCGGGCCTTTGAAGAGCGTGGCGTATTTTTCGTAGCCCGGCGCGTAGACCAGCGCGGCGCCGGACGGCGGCGTTATCGTCACGATGATGGTGATCTCCAGCGCGGTGCGCGGAATGTACCTGCTGACGTCGACCTTGGCCGGCGGCGCCTCGACCTCCGGCGTCTCGGCTTGCGGCTGGGTTTCGGCCTGCGCCAGCTGAAAGTGGATCGCCGGCGGGGACATCTCGGCCATGGCGGCACGCTCCAACACTGATCGGACCGGCATTCCAGGCCCCGGTGCAACCGCAAGTCAAGCTGGCGGCGGACGCTCGCGCCGCGCGGCGCCGTCGAGGAAGTCCTCCAGGGCTGCAATGCAGGCACGGTCGCGATAGGCGCGCTGCTTGTTATCCGCGATCTTCGCGCGCAGCGCCGCGCGCCAGGATGCATCGCGGCCGAGGCGGACCGCGGCCGCAACGTATTCGTCGAGCGTGCCGGTGACGGTGTCGGCGACGCCCATCATCGTCAGGATGGCGGCCGAGTGGCGGCCGCGCATGAGGGCGCCCGCCATGGTCACGACCGGGAGGTCGTCGGCGAGACACTCGAGGGTCGAATTGCACCCGGACCAGCCGATGCTGTCGAGGCCGATGTCGCAGCATCGGGCCGCCGCGGCGTAGTGGTCGGGATCGAAGCGGGGCAGGATGACGCAGTGCTCCGTCGCGTCGAGGCCGAAATCCGCAAAGGCGCGGTCGAGCCGCGCGCGGAACAGGTCGGTGACGTGGGCGGCGCCGGGAAACCGGATGAAGGTGAATTGGCAGTCGCCGACCGCGCGGGCGATGCGGGGAAACACCTGGTCGAACTGCGGCAGATATTTGTAGACCGCCTGGCTGCACCAGTAGACCGTCGCGTCCGGGCGCAGGCCGAGGTCGCCGCGGGCGAGCGACACCGGCTGCCGGTCCGGCGGCTCATAATAGATCGACAGGTTGGGCAGGCGCACCAGCCGCTCGGTGTAATGCGCTTGCGCGTCCGGCGGCTCCATCAGGTCGCTGCCGAGAAAGAAATCGAGGGTGGAAAAGCCGCTGGTGTCGGGATGGCCCCAGGAAACGCACTGCGTCGGGGCGAGCCGTTGCGCCGCCAATTGGGCGCAGACGGGGTCCATGCCGACTTCCGGATAGATGAGGACATGGGGGGCGTCGTCGCGGATCGCGCGGCGCCAGGCCTCCACCGGCAGCGGCCCCTGCACGAAGCGCGCGCATTGGCCTTCGGCCACCGCGGTCTCGGCGTCCGCCTCGCCCGCGGTGTGATAGCCGAACAGCCGGAAGCGCCGGCGATCCAGTTGCTCGAGCCAGCCCCTGATCGGGATCTTCCAGTTGGAATGGCGCCGGAAGAATCCGCTGACGATCCCGAGCCGCACCGGCTCGCCGGCGGCCGGCGGCGCCGGCAGGCTCGCCGTGCCGTGGCGCGCCGCCATGATCCGGCAGATCATCGCCCCATAGACGGCCTGCAGGTCGCGATCGTTGCCGCCCTGATAGGCGAGATAGAACGGCTGGTGCGCGCCGACCATGTCGGCGAGATCGCCGGGCCGCGCGGTCTGCTCGACGTCCGCGCGCAACATCCGCAGGCAGGCGGCATAGTCGGCGCGCCGCGCGGCGATCTCCAGCTCGTCCCGATAGACGATCGGCAGGCGCGCCATGCAGGCGGCGAACTTGGCCGCGAGGAAATCCGGCTTGAGCGCCAGCGCCCGCTCGAAGCTCGCGGCCGCCTCGGTGAACCGGCTGCGGCCGCGCAGTGCGACGCCGCGGTTGTAGTGCGCCGGCGCGAAGTCCGGCGCGAGCGCGAGCGCGCGCTCGTAGTGCGCCAGCGCCGCGTCGAGCCTTCCGAGCTCCATCAGCGCGTTGGCCAGGTTGTTGTGCGCGCCGAACGCGTCCGGCATCAGCACCGCGACGCGCTCGTAATGCGCGACCGCTTCGGCGGTCCTGCCCAATCTCCGCAGCGCCGCGGCGAGATTGTTGTGGGCGTCGGCGTAGTCGGGGTTGAGCGCCACGGCCTGCTTGAACGCCGTTGCCGCTGCGGCGAACCTGCCGCGGGCGCCGAGCACGACGCCGAGATCGTTATGCGCCTCGGCCGCGTCCGGCCGCAGCGCCACCGCGCGCGCGAGGACATCGGCGGCATCGGTGCGGCCGAGCTGATGCGCGACCACGCCGAGCCGGTGAAGGCCGTCGAAATGATCGGGGTCGGCGGCGCAGACCTGCCGGTAAAGGCGCTCGGCCTCGGCCAGCCGCCCGGCCCGATGATGCTCGAGCGCTTGCGCGAATTGCCGGTCGGCCTGCGGCTTCCCGACCGTCATCGCAACGCGTCCCGTGCCAAGCGGAACGCAACGGTCCCGATAGGCATCGCCGTCATCCTTCCGGTACCGACAAAGTGAAACGCCACGGGGTATCGAGCATTGCCGCGGCGGATCGCCGGGCTAATATCGTGCAGGAGCTGCGGGTTCGCGGCAAAGGTGGAGGCCGGCCATGCGGTACGGTTTGTTGACGCTCGCGATTCTGCTCACGCTGTCGGGCAGCGGCTCCAGCTTTGCCTACTACTGCGAGGGCGGTCAACAACCGGTGCCGCCCGCCGTCGCCGCCCAGATGGCGCTGCCGCTGTGCGGGTTCGCCGCCACGAAACGTTGGGGCCCGAACGGGTGCCAGTTGTGCGACGCCAGGAACATGTACCCCAATCCGTTTGCCGCGTACGATGGTCCACCCGTCGGCCGCCGCGTCCACCACCACCGCACAGACAAAAGATAGCCGGCGTCGGCGTCCGGCGTTGCGCCGAATCGAAGCTCCCGCCGGTCGCCGCAGCACCGGCCGGGAACTTCAAGTCCGTCACCCCCGCGATCAGAAGTCGAAGGTCATGCCGGTCGAGACCGACTTGATGGTGGCGCCGCCGATCGTGTCGTTGAACTGATCGCGGCTGCAGACCTGATAGCCGTGACCGCTGGCGCCGAGGCAGTAGTGTGCGCCGGGACCTTGCGTGAGCCAAGCGCCGACGAGGTACCAGCTTGCCCATTGGTTGAACCGGTAGCGGGCGCCGGCTGCGTACATGTTCGCCGAGTCGTCGAACAGATTGGCCTGCAGGGTCGCGAAAGGAGCAAGTGCCGCGTCGTTGACGCTCAGCATTGCGGGGTTGCCCGGGGTCTTGCCGCCATGCGCCCATGAGGCGCTGAACGACCAATGCGGGCCGACGTACTGGGTCGCGCTGACGAAGAAGTCGTCCTTGGAACGCTCATTGAAGGCCGCGAACCCCGCGGGGACGTCACGCCGTATCCATTCGTACATCGCATAGAGCTGCAGGGGGCCGATCGGGCCGTCGATAAGGTAGCCGCCACCGATCTTTGCAGCCCATTCGTCGAAAGTCCCCGTCAGGACTTGCGAGCCGTCGGCGAGAAAGATGGGCGCAAAGAAAGGCGTCCCGGCAAGTGCCGGCTCGAGCCCGTCGTCTCCGTGGCGGTTGACGCCCTGGTGGAATTCATAGGCGGCGATCGCCGTGAACGGCCCATTCTTGTAGGTGCCCGCCACGCTGAAAGCGTTGCCGAAGGAGCCGTCGGTGCAGCCGTTGCCGCCGAGCGCGCCCGGCAGGGCGCCGGCGCTGTTCGGGAAGTTGCTGCCGCTGCCGCGCGGTCCTGCGCCGTTGCACTGGAACAGGTCGCCGTAGGAGTAGTCGCTGTTGTCCGGCGCATAGTTCTGTCCGGGCGAGAACATGGCGCTCAACTGGAAGCCGTTCCAGATCGGCGATTCGTACCAGATCGCGTGGTTCATGCGCCAATCGAACTCGGCGCGGTTGTCGCCGCCGGTATTGCCGATGATCGAATTGTAGTCGGCGATCGTGTTGGCGAACGGGTCGAACGCGGCCGTCGCCTTCTTGTAGGGGGTGTCGCTCTTGCCGGCCTTGATGGCGCCCCACGGCCCTTCGATGCCGACGAAGCTGTCGCGGGTGCCGAACGCCGCGCGCTCATTGGGGGCCGCCGCCACGTCGACCTGCGACTCGAACTGCGCGATGATGGAAAATCCGTCGTAGCCGTACGGAGCCAGGTTGTGGCGGGCGCGCATGCCGAAATACGAGCCGTTGCTGGCGATGCCGAGCTTGGTGCCCTGGTCGTAGACCGACGGGTTGAACACGTCGCCCGATACGTCCACGTGGCCGTAGATGGTGACCGTGGTGTTGTCGATGACCGGGGCGAGGGGGCCGGCCTTGACCGGCATGCCGGCGACGTTGACGGTCGGTGCGGGTGCCGGTGAGGTGGCGACCGCGCCGTGCAGGACCGGATTGCCTTTCGGGCTGCCGCCGCCGGCCGGAGCCGGAGCGACGCCCTTGCTCGCTTCAATATGATTGACGCGGGCCCGCAGGGCGGCGTTTTCCTTTTCCAGCGCCTCCAGGCGCTTCAACACCGTTTCGAGCGATTGCGCCATGGCGCCGCGCGGTGCGCTCATCACCCCGGCGGCGGCGATCACCGCCCCCATCATGTAGATGACCGGAACGTGGCGCTTATGCTTCGATCGGGTCCCCATGGTATCCCCCCCATTGGTCGTCCCGTGAAAATTAACCATGCGGAACGTGCCACATGTTTTCGCCAAGTCGATGTGTTTTTGCATCAATTGCTGGTTTCGACGCCACATTTCCGACCGCGGTTGTAAAAATGTCACAGATTTGGATGTTTCTTCTCGTATCAACAAAAAATGACGCCGGGTTTTCCGGCACCCGCGGGTGGCGGGCGCACCGACCGAGCCGCTGATTCGATTCGCTCGATTGGTTGATCGCTGCGACCCAACGCAGGTTTGAACTGGTGGCGGAGGTAAGCTGGAAGGCGGGGGGAACGTCGACGCGGTGGCAAAGCGCCGAGACCCGTTCAGGCGTTCGAAGCCGAACTCGCCGATCGGGACGTCCTGGCTGACACGTTGTTAGAGAGCGAAGGCTACTTTCCCCGCTCGAAGTACAGCGGATCGCCGACCCACGCCGGCGGCGCCAGGCGCTGGCTGCTGCCCGCGCCGAACGGCCCGGCGCCGAAACGGAACGAAGGGGTCCCGGTGCCGCCTTCCAGGCTGCCCGCGTTGCCACTGTCGAGATTCTTCAGCTCGGGCGTCGCAAGCCATCCGCTGCCCGGGCTCGTCAGCGTGCTGCCGTAACTGCTCGTCGCGCCGCCGTTGCTGCCGGAGCCGCCCGTCGTGCCCCCGTTGCCGAAGGTGAACGCGTGGGCGCCGGGCGCAACGAGCATCAGCGCCGCCGCGAACACCGGGAGACGTGCCAGGTAATTCATCGTCGTCACCACCTCGATCGGAAGGTCCGGCACCCTAGCACCTGTGGCCGTGGCAGACTGTGACCTGGGCGCAACACTCCGGCAAAAAAAACGCTGCGAAACAGCGCCGCCTTAACGGATCGCCCGGGACCCGCATGGCGTTGCGCTGCCGGAACAAATCCGACGCTTAAGCGTTTGATTTCTGAGGGGAACGTCGGAGGCCGCGATGCTCTTGATGTACCTGCCCCTCGTCATCTACAGCGCAAGCATGCAGATGTTTCTCGACGGCTTGCAGAGCCCCCGCGCGCCCGAGTCGACCAAGCGCGAATCGGACGCACGCGACGGCCGCTAGAACGGAACACGAACATGGCATCCTCGTGGGTGCCCCTGGTCGACTGGAAGGAACGGCGGCGTCGCTTCGCCGGCCGCTCCAAACAATTTTTGCAGTTTGCAATTTAACTTGTCCGGGCGGGGAGCTCGGCCGAGACAACCAGGCGAGCCCGAGGGAAAGCACGCCCGGAAAGCCGAAGCTCCCCCGCCGCATAACGCGTGGCGGGCGGGTCGGGTTCCGCTGCGGCTTTCGATCCGACCGCCCGGAGCGAGGCGCGTAGCCGTGCTGCGCCGACCGGCGCGGGCGGGGCGACGCGCCGCGATTGACTCCAGGTCGGTTCCGCGCGCTCAATTGCCCTCGCCAAGCGCGACCCGACAGAACGCCGCCGCACAAGCGAGCCAATTCGCATGAAAGGAACGCCGGGATGACGACGAGCGTCAAGCAGATGATGCAGGAGGCGAACGCCGCGGTGCCGAAAATCACGCCGGCGCAAGCGCAGGCGATGATGGCCAAGGGCAATACCCTGGTGGTGGACGTGCGCGACGGCACCGAGGTCGCGAAGAGCGGCAAGGTCGCGGGCGCGGTTCACGTGTCGCGCGGGATGCTGGAATTCCGCGCCGATCCGGAGTCGCCCTACCACGACAAGAATTTCGCCAAGGATAAGACCGTGATCCTCTATTGCGCCTCCGGCGGGCGCTCGGCGCTCAGCGGCAAGGTGCTCAAGGATATGGGCTATGGCGAGGTGTACAATCTCGGCGCCTTCAAGGACTGGGCCGAGAGCGGCGGCGCGGTCGAGCCGGCGAGCTAGAGCGGCGCGGGCCGACGTTTTACCGGGCGAGCCTTCGGCAAGCGGGCGGCATCGGCGCGAAGCGCGGCCAAATTTTGCGTTCCATGGTCCGGCCGACAGGCGCCGCACAGTGCCGCCGACGCAAATTCCAACCATCGATTCAACCGCGAGGGGACGAGCCGACGATGCTGCGAGGCGAAGGCCGCCCGCCGTTCCGCGCCGACCACGTCGGCAGCCTGCTGCGGCCGCCGGCGTTGCGCCAGGCGTTCCGCGAGCACGCCGCCGGGACAATGGCGGACGCGGCGTATCGCGCGGTGCAGGACCGCTGCATCCGCGACGCCGTCGCGATGCAGCAGTCGGTCGGGCTGCAGGTCGCGACCGACGGCGAGTTCCGCCGCGGCTCCTATTGGGGCCGCTTCGTCGAGCGCATCGAAGGCTTCGAAATCCGGCCGGCGCTGCTCACGTTCCGCGACGACCATGGGCACGAGGTCGCGTTCACCGCGCCGTACGCGGTCGGACCGATCAGGCGCGCGCAGCCGCTCGCGCTCGACGAGTTCGTGTTCCTGCGCGACGCGACGCGCGCGACCGGAAAGGTCGCGCTGCCGGCGCCCTCGACCATGCACTTCTATCGCTGCGGCGATTTTGCCGCGCCCGGCGCCTATGCGGACGTGGACGCGTTCTTCGCCGATCTGGCCGCGGCTTTCCGCGCGGAGATCGCCGCATTGGCGCAGGCCGGCTGCCGCTACGTCCAGATCGACGAGGTGGCGGTCGCGCTGCTGTGCGACCCGGCGATCCGGGCGCAGGTCGCGCACGCCGGCAGCGACCCGGACCGGCTGGTCGACCGCTACATCGACGCCATCAATCAGGCGGTGCGGGACTGCCCGCCCGACATGGTCATCGGGGTGCACATGTGCCGGGGCAATTTCAAAGGCCACTATCTGGCGGCGGGCGGCTATGAGTCGGTTGCCGAGCGGTTCTTCGCCCACACCGACGTCGACCATTTCCTGCTCGAATACGATACGCCGCGCGCCGGGGATTTTGCCCCGCTGCGCTTCGTGCCGAAGAGCAAAGGCGTCGTGCTCGGTCTTGTCAGCTCCAAGACGCCCGCGCTCGAAGACAGCGAAGGGTTGCGCAAGCGCGTCGACGCGGCAACCCGCTACATCGATCTCGACCGCCTGGCGATCGGCCCGCAATGCGGCTTTGCCAGCACGGTCGCGGGCAATCCGCTGAGCGAGGACGATCAGCGGGCGAAGCTCGCCCTGATCGTTCGCGCGGCCGCCGCCATCTGGCAATGAGTCGATTTCCGGATCGCGCGCTCTTAACGTTGCAATGATCGCGCTCTTAACGTTGCAATGATATTGTGAGCAACCAGATGTGGGTCGATCGGCGGAAGATAAATCTTATTTATGAGACATTCCATAAATTGATCGGCGTCCCTATGTTAGCGATGGTTGCACTCGATTTTGTGGAATACCGCCGGTTCGGATTTGCGATCAACTATAGATAGCGACTATGCTGGGAAGGTAGCGTTATCCTGGGCCACTGTGAGCGCGGCGGGCGTTCGACATGGCAATGCAGACTTCGATCGGTCAGACCGGCGCCATCGGATGGGCGAAAACTTTGGCGCCCGCCGTCGGCAAGGCCGCCGAGCCGCAAAAGCTTCGTCCCATCGTCCGCATCCACCTCCTCGGTCCGATGCGCGCGAGCACCTGCCTCGGGGCCGACGCGCTGCCGCGCAGCAGGAAAGCGCGAGCGTTGCTCGGGTATTTGTGTTTGTGCGCCGGCGAGCCCGTGTCGCGCGCCCGCCTGGCGGCCCTGTTGTGGGACCGCGTTCCGGCGGCGCAGGCCCGGATCAACCTTCGGCGCGCGCTCGCCGAGCTGAAAGCGGCGTGGGGCCGGCTGGCGGGCGAGCTGATCAGCGCAAGCCGCCTCACCCTGAGCCTCAATGCCGACGCGTGCTGGATCGATGCGCTTGCGGCCTCGGCGTCCGCGTCCGGGCGCAACGCTCCGGGCAGCGAATTGGCGGCCCTGTGCCGCGGCGAGCTGCTGGAGGAATTGGACAATACGAGCGCATCGTTCGATCGCTGGCTGCAGCACGAGCGCAGGCGTTTCACCCAGCGCCTGCGCGCGCTCGCGGGCGAAGGCGGCGCGACGGTGTCGGCCACGCAGCAGCCATCGCCGCCGCCGAGCGCAAGCAGCGGCCGCCTGCGGGTGGGCGTCCTGCCGTTTTCGGCGGACGACCGGGTCAAGAAGGCGAACCTGGCTTTTTCCTTCAGCCAGGAGGTCGCCGCCGGCCTGGGGCGATTTCGCTGGTTCGACGTCATCGCCCCCGGCTCCGTGCGATGCACGCGCTCCGGCAGCTTCAGCCGCGCCCAGCAACAGGAGCGCCGGGACCTCGATTATTTGGTCGACGGCGCGGTCTCCGGCGGCGGAGAATCCTTCAAGATCGACATCCGGCTGCTTGCCGTCGCCGGGCACATGCAGCCCGTCTGGAGCGACTGCATCCACCTCGCGGTGAGCGACTTGCACCGGCTGGATGAGCTGGTCACCGAGCGCATCGCCGCACGGATCGATCCGGTCATTCTGCACATCGAAGGCCCGCGGCAGCGGCGCGAGCGCTACGGCGCGACCGGACTTCTGCTTCTCGCCATCCCGATGATCTTCAGCATGGAGCGAAAGAAGTACGAAGCAGCCGGCCGCCTGATCGCCGATGCGCTCCGGCTGGAGCCGGACAACGCCATGGTCGAGGCCTGGGCGGCCTATTGGCACCTTTTTTATATCGGCCAAGGCTGGGCGCGGGACAGGGAGGCGGTCACCGCCGCCGTCGAGCGCCACGCCCGGCGAGCCATCACGCTCGACCCGGAGAATGCCGAGGGATTGGGCATTTATGCCCACATGTGCTCGATCGTGCACAAGGATTTCGACGCCGCCCGCTATTACTTCGATCGGTCGCTTCGGCTCAATCCCAGCATGCCGTTCATCTGGGCGTTGAGCGCGATGACCTACTGCTACATCGGGGAACCCGACATGGCGCTGGTGCGACTGGAGCGCTCGCGCGAAGTGGCGCCGATCGATCCGTATTTTTCCTGGTTTGAATCGTTCTACACGATTGCCTACACGTTCAAGGGGGACTACGAGCGCGCCGTGCTGGTCGGCCGTCGCGCCGTGAAGGCCAACCGGAGCTTCGTCCCCGGCTACCGGCCGCTGATTGCCTCGCTCGGCCATCTCGGCCGGCGCGCCGAGGCGCGGCCGTATGTGCGCAAGCTCCTGTCGCTCGATCCGAGCTTCACCGTCGAGCGTTTCCTGCAGGTCTATCCCATCAAGAAGGCGGGCGACCGCGCACGCTACGGGCGTGGGCTGCGCCTCGCCGGCGTGCCCGAGCGGTAATCACCCCAGCAGTCCGGCGAGCGGCTTCACGTCCTCGCTTCCCGGGAACACGCTCGCGGCGAGCGCGCGGTCGTCGACCCGCAGATGGTCCTTGAGCAGGCCCTTGAGCACGGTGCGCAGGTCGGTGGTGGGCTTGAGGTCGCGGCCTTCGTAGAGATCGGCGTCCTTGAGGCCGGGCCAGTCGGCGATGACGCGTCCGCCCTTGAGTGCGCCGCCGACGATCCACGCCACCGTGCCGGTGCCGTGGTCGGTGCCGTCGGTGCCGTTGATGCGGGCGGTGCGGCCGAACTCGGTGATGAAGACGACTACGGTCTCCTTCCAGGCGTCGCCCATGTTTTGCTCGAAGGCGGGGACGGTCGCGTCGAGCGCGCCCAGCAGGTTGGCGAGTTGCCCGCCGGTCGCCCCTTCGTTGATGTGGGTGTCCCAGCCGCTGACGCCGACCGCGCCGACCCGCGGGCCGTCGGGGCGCGCCAGATATTTCGCCGCGGTGACGGCGACCTCGGCGAAATATTGGCGCAGGCGCGCCATGCCGGCGATGCGTTCGTCCTCGGGCGGGATCACCGCGCTGATGCCGCCGGCGCGTGCCACGGCGAGGAGATCGCGGCGGCCTTGCAGCGCGCGCGCGAGCTTGGCGTCGGTGTGGAGATAAAGGTCGAGCAGACGCGCCTGGGTGTCTTCGCTCGCCGGCAACAGGCGTTGCGGCACCCACGACATCACCGGCGCCGGCCCGCGCAGGACGAGCGGGGTCACCGGCCCGACCGCCAATGCGCGCGCGCCACGCGGATCGACCCGCCCGTCCGCTTCGAGCACGGCGAGCGCGCGGTTGAGCCAGCCGCTGTCCATGTGCCCCGGCCGGCCGTACCCGCTTTCGAGCACGTCCTGGCCATCGAAATGCGAGCGCTCGCGGTAGGGCGTCGCGGTCGCTTGCACGATCGTCGCCTGCCCCGCCCGGTAGAGGCGGTTGAGATTGGGCATGGCCGGGTTGAGGGCGAAGAATCCGTCGAGCGGCAAGGCCGGCGGCTTGCCGTCGAGCGCCAAGCCCTTGTCGCCGCGCAGCTTCACCCAATCGGGATCGCCGACCGGCGCCACCATGGCCAGCCCGTCAAGCCCGCCACGCAGCACGACCACCAGGAGCCGTGGATCGCGGCCTTCCGCGCGCGCCAGCCGTGGGGCGTAGGCCCAGGCGAACAGCGCGCCGGAACCAAGCAGCATTTCGCGCCGGGTGGGCAGGTGCAGATTCAATGCCATGGGCTCTCTCCTTGGTAGCTGGAGCATTTTCCGGAAAAGTGGGCACCGGGTTTTTGCGCCACGGCGTGTCACCTCCGTTGGAATTCCGGGGACATGAAGGCGAGCGCCAGCGCCTGCTGGCGGCTCTCGGCGCGGGCGATGGCCTGGCGGGTCTCGGGCGAGGCGAGGGGACCGAGCGCGGTCTCGAGGACTTCCTTCGGCTCGACCCGATCGGCAATGCGTTCGGCGACGCTGTTCGCCACGTCGAGGCGCAGGCCCATGCCGTCGATCCAGGCACCCTCGTTGTCGGCGAAGCCCTGGGGCGCCGACGGCCGCCACAGCGGCTCGCCCATCAGCAACTGCCCGCGGATGAAGCGTTCGGGATCTGAGCGCAGCCCGGTCGCGCGCGCGATCGAGGCTACCCACTCGCACGGACGCTTGAGCTTGTCGCGGGCCGGCGCCCAGGTCTCCTCGGAGGTGACCAGCGTCTTGGCCATTTCCTTGAGGTCGCCCTCGGTGTCGCGGAAGGTGCGCGCCAGGCGCTCGACCAGCGAAGGCGGCGGGTCGTCGGCACAGAAATGGCGCGCGAGCTTGGTCGCCACGTGGGTCGCCGTCGCGGGATGGCGGGCAAGATCGGCGAGCACGCCGCGTCCCTGTTCGACGCCGGTGTCCACATAGAACTTGCCGAGCACCCGCTGCGGTCCCGGCTCGTGCATGCGAGGATTGAAGATGAACTCGTTGCCGTGCACGGGGTCGCCGGCGATCGGAATGATGGTCCAGCCGGTGAGCACGTTGGCAAAGCGGATCACGTCGTCCTGGTCGTAGCCGGTGCGCACGCCCAGGGTATGCAGCTCCAAAATCTCGCGTGCGAGATTTTCATTGAGCCCGAGCGTGCGGTTGATGCCGGCGATCGAGTTCGCCCCCATCGAGGCGGTGTTGGTGAGATAGATCAGCATGGCCGGATGGCCCTCGGCGGCGAGCAGCATGTCGCCGAAGCGGCCGAGGACGTGCGGCCTTATCGCCTCGCGTTCGTAGCCGGCCGCCATGTTGTAGACGGTGTCGGTCGCGACGCAGAAGTGGTTCGACCAGAACCACACCAGCCGTTCGGCAAAGCCGATGTCGGCCTCGAACGCCGCGTCGAGGCGCGCCCTGACCTCCTTGAGAAAGTTCCGCCGCTCTCCGTCGGTCGGGCCCTGCGCCGCCAGCGCAGCGTCGGCGGCTTTGGCGGCATCCGCCTTGCGGGCAACCTCGTCGCTCATGCCTTGGCCTTGCCCCTGGGCCGCCGAGCGCTCGTTCTCTTTCTGGGCGCGCTGCGCGAGGATCGTCTGCGCGCGCCGCTCCGCGCGCGCCTCGAAGGCTGCGCGCGCCGCCGCGCTCGCGCTCAACAGCTCCGGATTGTTGATGCGGCCGACGCCGGGACGCTCGATCTCGGCGATGAGCGCGCCGCGCGGATCCGAGGCGATCTGCGCGATCGAGTTTCGCCTCGGGCCAAGTCCGAACCGATGCAGGGCAAGAGCCGCTTCGGCTGATTTCGTTTCCTGCGCCATCGAAAGATTCCATCCAGTTGAATAATTTGCCGAGCGGGCGGGATGACTTTTCTTCGAATCGTCATCCCGCCCTAGCTTATTGTTTGAGCATGATCTTTTCCGAAAACCGGTACCCACTTTTCGGGATCATGCTCTAGGCGCCGAAGGCGCGTGCCGGCCTTTTGCTTGCGCGCCGTTTCCGCGTGGGCACGGCGCCTTCGCCTATCCTGCGTATATGCACCGAGCCCCGTGGCATGCGGCCCACCTGTCTACCCGAGCCCGGGAATCAGGTCGCGCCCGGCCTTGAACGCGATGGTCGAGCCGGCGAAGTCGTCGCCCACCGGCTCGAACCGGCCGCCCAGGTGCTTGGCGAGGAACATCTCGGCGACCGCGGTGAACGAGCGGCGGTTCTCCGGCCGGCGGAACCCGTGTCCTTCGTCGGAATAATAAACGTAAGTGACCGGAATCTGCCGCGCCTGCATGGCCGCCACGATCTGCTCGGACTCCGCCGCCTTCACCCGCACGTCGTTGGCGCCCTGGCCGATGAGAAGCGGGCGCACGATGCGATCGACGTGATTGAGCGGCGAGCGCTCCTGCAGGAACTTCTGGCCTGCGTCGGTGGTGTAGTCGCCCATGCGCGCTTTCCAGATGGTCTGCCACGGCTTCCAGTAATCCGGAATGGCGCGCATGAACGTGACCAGGTTGGAAATGCCGAACAGGTCGACGGCGCAGGCGAATTTCTCCGGCGTGAAGGTGACGCCGACGAGGGCCGCGTAGCCGCCATAGCTGCCGCCGTAGATGGCGATGCGCTTTTCATCGGCGATGCCGCGGCCGACCGCCCAATCGACGGCGTCGATCAGGTCGTCGTGCATCCTGCCGGCCCATTCGAGGTTGGCGGCGTTGACGAACGCCTTGCCGAAACCGGTCGAGCCCCGGTAGTTGACGCTGAGCGCCGCATAGCCGCGGTCGGCGAGCCATTGGTGCGTGGGCAGGAAGCCCCAGGTGTCGCGCGCCCACGGACCGCCGTGCACGCACAGCACCATGGGCAGCGGCCGGTCCGGCGCGGCGCCGCGCGGCCGCGACAAGTAACACACGAGATCGAGCCCGTCGCGCGCCCGCACGACGACCGGCTCGAGCGGGACCAAGGGCACCTCCTCCAGCGCCGGCCGCACGCTGAACAGGAAGCGCCCGCTCTTTGCTCGGCGGTCATAGTGGAAGAAGCGGCCGGGGCCGGCGTCGCGCTCGTAATAGGCGACCGCCTGCTGCTGGTCGTCCGACATGCTGACGGAGACGAGGTCGCCGTCGCACAGCTTGCCGAGACGGGCGAAGTCCGCGGCGTAGTCGTTGTCGATGACGCGCCAGCTCGACCGCGCGAATACCGACTGGCCGGCGATCGGCCGGTAGGTGCGCGGCTCGAGCATCAGCTCGACCGCGTCGGCCTTGGCGTCCTCCGCCAGCACGCGCGTTGCGCCGGTCGCGAGATCCTGGGCGACGACCGCCGCCTTGTCGCGGCCGCGCGAATCGAGCCAGTAAAGCTCCTTGCCGTCGTCGCTGAACTCGATCGGCTTCGTCGACATGGCGTCGGCCATGTCGATCCGGGCAAACAGATGCCAGTCGCCGTCGGCCCCGCGCTGCAGATAATCCCAGCCGCCGTCGACGGTGGTGCGCACGGCGAAGCGCACGCGGAACTGCGGATCGGTGAAAAAGCCGACGAAGCCGTTGTTGGCCTGCAGCAGGGTGCTCTGGCCGGTCACGACGTTGACGCGGAAAATATCGAAGACCTGCTTGTCGCGCTCGTTATGCGCGATCAGCAATTCGTCGGGAAAGTGATGTGACTGCTGATGGATGAAGCTCTTGACGCCGGGCCCGGGCGTGAGCGCGATGCTGCCGCCGGTGTCGACGTCGACCCGGTGGCTCTGCCAGTTCTCGTCGCCGCCGTGCTCGCGGAAATAGACGACGTGGCGGTTGTTGTGCAGCCACAGCAGCCAGGGACCGAGGTTGCGGTCGGCGACGCGGGTGAGCGGGCGCGCCTGGCCGGGCTCGTCGATCGGGCCGACCCAGACGTTGAGGATGCCGTCGACCGGGGCGAGGAAGGCGAGCCGCCGGCCGTCGGGGCTGATGCGGGCGATCGACCGTTCCGGGTCGCCGAACAGCAGCCGACGCGGCACGAGCGCGCGCGCATCGGGCGCGGACTCGCCGCGCGCGCGTGCGGGGGCCTGCGAACGTGCGGGTGCGGCGCCCAGGATGAGGGCGCCGACGCCTGTGGCCGCGGCGAGGACCTGGCGCCGGTCCAAATCGATGCCTGCCATCGCGACCCTCCCGACCCGGGCTTGCGCTCTACTCGATGTAGCGCTACGATGTGTAGCATATAAGCGAGCCGACGGCAAGCGGCAGGTGGCGGCGAGGAGCGCATCAGCCATGCAGCACCCCATCGCAAAGACGAGCGCCGCGGCAGGCATGGGCCTGGTGCTTCTCGCCGCCGCCGCCACCGCCGTTGCCGCCGTGCCGATGGTGCGGCACATTGCCTCGGCGTGGTGGAACGACCCGCAGGGGCTGGCCGCGCTGCCGGAAAATCCGCAGGTGCACTACGACGCGGGGGCGATCGAATACGCCCGCACTGTTGCGGGGCTGCTGCCCGCCGCCATTGCGCGGGTCGAGGCCATCCAGGGGCGTCGATTTGCTCACCCGGTCACCATCGGAGCGTACGTCAAGCCACGGGCCTTCGCCGCCGCGAACGCAACGGGATTTGCCGGCGCGGTCGGCGTGACATTTCTGGGCCACGTGATCCTGTCGCCGGCCTTGTTCTCCACGCAGCGCCAGCGTCTCCCGACGATGCTTATGCATGAGCTGTCGCACGCCCACGTTCACAGCTGGGTTTCGGAGCTCGCTTACATCCACCTGCCGAATTGGTTCAAAGAGGGGCTTGCCGTCATGGTTTCGGCCGGCGGCGGCGCGGAAGGCGTCAGCGAATCGCAGGCGAGCGACGCCATTCGACGCGGCGATCATATCGCCATCGAAGGCGCCGGCTCGTTGCTCAATCCTGTCGTCGTCAAATTCGAGCAGCCGCCGGAAATATCGGGCACTTCATTTCGGATTCAAATGGCCTACCGACAGGCGGGACTTTTTGTCGCCTTCCTGCATGACAGCAACCCTGACGGTTTTGCCCGCATGATGGACGCTGTCCTCGACGGTCGGCCGCTCGCCGAAGCTGCGACCACGGGTTACCAAACCGACCTCGATACGCTCTGGTTACGTTTTGTCCAAACAAGCAAAAATTGAATGGATGAAGAAGCGTCCGGTCGGGCCGGACCTCGCCCTTCATCCACCTTGTCCGCGCCTAGAGCGGGATGACTTTTCTTCGAATCGTCATCCCACTCTAACTTATTGTTGGAGCATGGTCTTTTCCAAAAACCGGTGCCCACCCCGGATCAAGTCCGGGGCAGGCTTTTTTGGGATCATGCTCTAATAATGAGGACCTACCGCGACCCCGGCTATCTTGCCGTCCTTGACCAGGCGGATTCGCCATTCGGCGGAGCCGTTGGCGAACTGCACCATGTAGATGTCGCTGTCGAGCGACGTGGCGCCGCGGAACGACATTGCGCGCATCGGGCCGAGCTTTGCCAATATCGCCTGGTCGAGCAGCAATTGCTGGCGCATATCTGCCGCAGCCTCCTCGGTCATCTGGTCGTAGTTCGGCCGGCCGCGGCCGATGGCGTCGATGTACTGGCGCAGCGCCTCCTCGCTGCCCGGCCGCGGCGCGATGCGGGCCGGAACAGGCCGTTCGCCCGCCCGAGCGGATTGCACCGTGTGGAAGCGCGTGCGCAGCCCGGGCAACAGGACCTCAAGGCATTGGCCCGCCGCATCGGCGACGATCCAGGGATGGCCGACGTGGGTGAGGAACTGATGGGTCCGATCCTCGCCGATCGTCCCGAGCGGCGTCCGCTTGCCGTTTGCGTCCAGCTCGAACAGCTGGATGTCGGCCCCGCTGGCATTGAACAATGTCAGCTTGATCGGCGCAGCGCTCGGCCCCGGCTTGAGGCTCTGCTCCTGCGCGCAGGCGAGCACCTCGCCCGGCGTGTCATCGCCGTTGGGGCGGAAGAGGACGTCGTCGATCGCTCCGTCCGAGCCGAGCGACAGCCGGAACTCGGCCGCGCCGCTGGCGAACTGCGCGCCGTAGATGTCGTAGCCGCCAGGCCCGACGCCGCGAAAGTAGACCGACTCCAGAGGGCCGAGCGCGGTCAGCATGGCGTGAAGCTGCGACGCCCGCGGACCAACGGATTCCGCCAGCGGCGCGCTCATGGTCGCGGAGTCCGGCGCGCCCCGCTGCCATTCTTCCACCAGCCGAAGCAGCGCGGCCTTGCTGCCGGGCGCCGGACTCTGATCGCGGAACCGGTCAGGCGCCGCGGCGAGCCAGCGGGCGAACCGGTCGCCGACCACCCGCGCTTTGGCCGCGTCGATCCGATCCGCGCGCCGGTCGCGCTTGCTCTGGCGCACGATCGTGGCGGTCGCCGGCTGCTCGCCATCCACGACGAACGACACGCGGACCGGCGGCGAGGCGGACACGAAGTCGGTGTCGCTCGCGCGCGTCAATTCGAACCGCGGCTGCCCGGTGACTTGCGCCGACAGGCGGTCGCCGACCGGCGCGATTGTCAGGACAGCCCACGGGCCGAGCTGATAGGAGCCGGCATAGCGTTCGAGCGCGGGGTCGTGCGCCGATAACGGCGCCATATCGGTCGCCGAAGCTTCCGGCTGCGCCGGCAGCGTGCCGCGGGCGATGGTGGCGGCGCACAGCGCGACCAAAGGAACGAGCGCGCCCGCCACCAGCATGCGCCGGCGCCACCCGAGCCGGGCGGGGAGGGCGCGCGCGGCGAGGATGCGTTCCACCCGCTGGCGCACGGTGCCGGGCCGCGCCATCGCCAGGGCGGCCTGCGCCCGCTGCACCCGCCGCGCCAGCTCGATGAGGATGCCGGCATAGGACGGACGGTCGGTGACGGCTTCGAGCGCCGCGTCGTCGCTGATGATTTCCGCCAGTTCCGCCAGCCGCACCAGCTGCCACCAGGCAAACGGATTGAACCAGAACACCGCGCGATTGAGCGCGGCCAGCAGCAGCACGTAGAAATCGCCGTGGGCGACGTGCGCGCCCTCATGGGTCAGCACGGCGCGGCGCTTTGCCGGACTCCATGCGACGTATTCGCTCGGCAGCAGGATGGTCGATCCGAACGTGACCGGCACGCCGACGACGCCGCTCACGCGCACGTCGGTGCCGCCCGTCCAGCCGGCCCGCAGCGGCCGCGCGGCGCGGGCAAGGCGCCACGTGAGCACGAGGCCGATGAGCAGACGCAGCAGCAGCACGCCGGCGACCAGCACGTAGGCCGCAGTCGCCAACATTCGCCAATCGGTCGGCTGCCGTTCGACGGCGGCGGGGACGCTGCCGTGCGGCCGCGAGACCAAAGGAGCCTCCGGCGCGGCCGGCGCTGCTGCCGGTGATAGCGTCAGATCTGGCGCGAGCGGCACCGCCTGCGCCGGAGCGTCGGGCGCCGGCCACATGATCTCGGCGAGGGGAGCCGGCGGCGCGACGACGGTCACCGTCACCAGCCGCATCAGCGCCGGCATCGCCAGCGAGGCGACCAGCACCATGGTCCAGGCGGTCATCTGCACGTGCGGGTTTCGCACCCGCAGGAGCTTGAGGCCGGCCCACACGGCGCCGCCCAGCAGGAGGGAGCGCAGCGCCGATTCCGCAAGCAGCGCCAACATCATTTCCTTCCTCCCTTCGCCTTGGCGACCTTGTCGGCCAAAAGGCGCAATTGCCGCTGGTCGAGCATGGCGGCATCCACCATGCCGACCAGCACTTCCTCGACCGAGCCGTTGCAGAACCAGTCGACGATGCGCTGGACCGCCTTGGCGGCGACCCGCCCGCGCGCCGCCGCCGCCTGGTAGACGTAGGTGCGGCCGTCCACCGTATGGGAGACGTAGCCCTTCTCCTCAAGGCGGCGCAGCACGGTCCGCACGGTCGATTCCTTGAGCCGCCGCTCGAGCCGCTCGCGCACCGCTTCCGCCGTCACCGGGCCGTTGGCCCAGACGAGGTGCATCACCTCGCGCTCGAGATCGCCCAGATCCGGCAGGCTCGCGTCCATCGGTCGCCCTTTCGCGTGAATTGACTGCATGTAGCGCTACGGAAAGTAGCATAGCCGGCCTCATCCGGCAAATGCGCCGTCGATCATGGCCCGTCCGCGTTCGCGGGAGGAAGGAACAGCCGGCGCAGAAATCCCGGAGCGACGGGGCCAAACGGGTTGATGCGCAGGGTTGGCGCCCCGGGCGGCCCGACGATCTCGTAGGAGAGCGCGACCAATCCTTCGCGGTTCGGGTCGGGATGAACCAGGGATGCGAGCGCATAGGCCGGAATGAGCGTTCCCCTCAGGCGCAGACCGTTGCCGGCGAAATCGACCTTGCCCTCGACCGTGGCGCCCAGGGCCGGGCCGATGACGACCCCGTCGTTGATCGCAAGGTCGCCGGGCGACCGCCTCGGTCTCGGCCTCATGGGGGCGTGCAGCGCGGTCGCTGGCGTTGCGGCCGCAGCCGACGCGCAGCCATCCATCGCCGCGCCGGTCGATGCGCTGACTACCGCCGTCGCGGCAGCGCAGGGCGATCAATGTTCGGTCGATGCGCCCGGCGAGCGCCATCGCCGGCCAGCACGTCGGTGTGCGGATCATGTCGATCATCTGGAGGCGCGACTCGCGGAACTCGTCACCGATCAAGCGCCGCGAAAACGACGGAAGCAGGGCGCCAATACGACCGCGCGGCTTCGATGTATAACGGCAAAAGAAATCGTGGAGGAGACGCGATGCAGTGGGGTGGATGGACGACGGCGGCACTCGGGCTGGGCGGGATTGCGGCCTTCGCGGCCGCGCTGGGCGCGCAGGAAATCGGCGGGCCGGGAGCGCCCTGGCGCGGCGCCGGCGCGCCGCCGTGCTTTGGAGCGGACGGCGGCACCTATCGATGTCCTGCGGCGCCCGGAGTCACTGCGATTCGCGCCGGCCGCCTGTTCGACAGCACGACGGGAACGCTGCTGACCGACCAGGTGGTGCTGCTGGCGGGCGAGCGCATCGCCGCGGTGGGCGCGCAAGGCCAGGTGGCGATTCCGGCGGGCGCGCAAGTCATCGACCTGAGCCAGGCCACCGTCCTGCCCGGCCTGATCGACGCGCATACCCACATGTTCAACTATCCCAAGCCGGGCATGTCGCGGGAGACTTCGACGCTGATCGCCGTGCACAACCTGCAAGCCGACCTGTGGGCCGGCTTCACCAGCGCGCGCGACATGAGCTCGCACGGCAACGGATATGCCGACGTCGACATCCGCAACGCCATAAACGAAGGCCGCATCGACGGTCCCCGGTTCCAGGTGTCGGGCCGCGGCATCATCTGGGCCGGCGCCGCCGCGACCGCGGCGGGAAGCCCGTTGACCAGCGCGCGGGTGCACGGCGAGGACGACGCGCGCGCCGCCGTGCGCGAGCACGTCGAGCGCGGCGCCGACTGGATCAAGCTGTTCCCCGGCGGCGCCTACGCCTTCACGTCGGCCGGCGAGGGAAAGTACGTCGTGACCTATCCGATGCCGGTGCTGCAGGCGCTGATCGACGAGGCCCATCGCCTCGGGCGCAAGACCGCCTGCCACGTGCTGGGCGGCGAAGGACAGAAGAACGCCATCATGGCCGGCTGCGACACCATCGAGCACGCGTTCGGCCTCGATCAGGAGCAGGCCGACATGATGGTCGCGAAGGGGCTCACCTACGACCCGACGTTCGTGCGCTACACCGAGCCCTACATGGACGACAACGACGCCAAGGCAACCGGGGGCAAGTACCGGATGATCACGATCTTCGAGAAGGCGGTGGCGATGGCGGTGGCCACCAAGGGCCTCACGGTGATGGCGGGCAGCGGCGTCGACGGCGCGACCTTCCCGCACGGGACGCAGGCGCTCGAGCTCGATTGGTTCGTCAAGCGCGCCGGCATGAGTCCGGTCCGCGCGATCCAGGCGGGAACGAGTGTCAACGCCGCGGTGATGGGCTGGCGGGACCGGGTCGGATCCATCGAGCGGGGCAAATACGCCGATCTCATTGCGGTCGCCGGCGACCCGCTGGCCGACATCACCGAGCTTCAGCGGGTGAAATTCGTGATGAAAGGCGGGAAAGTCATCCGCTACGACCTGCCGCTGCGGGCGGCGGCGCGCTAGAGCGGGATGACTTTTCTTCGAATCGTCATCCCGCGCTAGCTTATTGTTTGAGCATGATCTTTTCCGAAAACCGGTACCCACCCCGCATCAAGTGCGGGGCAGGCTTTTTCGGGATCATGCTCTAGCTAGGGCGCCGTCACGGCGGATTCGACCGGACCCGCGCTGCTTGACAGCCATCGGCCGCGCGCCTGTAATCCACGCGGCACGTACGAAAACATAACAAAGAAAACACATCCAGGGAGGCGGCGATGGTCTTCGGACAACGGATCGGCTTGGCGGGTGCGGCAATCGCCGCGGCGCTGGCGCTTGGCGCGACCGCGGCCGCGCCGCAGGATGCGGGCAAGCCGATCAAGATCGGGGTGGTCTTCGACTACAGCGGCCCGCTGGCGGCCGGCGGCTCCGACCTGCACGCGCTCGGCGCCAAGATCATGATCGACTATTTCAACCAGAGAGGCGGGGTCGCCGGTCACAAGATCGAAGCGGTCTACGCCGACGCGCAGAGCAAGCCCGACGTCGCCATCAACGAAGCGGTCCGCCTGATCGAGCAGGAGAAGGTCGACATCCTGCTCGGCTTCTTCTCCTCGGCCCAGTGCGTGCCGGTCGCGGCGCGGGTGGACCAGGCGAAGAAATTCATGTGGATCACCACCTGCATCTCCTCCGCGGTGCTGGCGAACCGCAACCTGCGCTACGTGTTCCGGCCGCAGCCGAGCGGCCGCCAGTTCGGCCTGGCGTCGACCGGATTCGTTGCCCCCTATGCGAAGGAGAAGCTCGGCAAGGAGCCGAAGGACCTGCGCATCGCCATCATCCATGAGGACGGAGCATACGGGGTCGACGTGGCGGGCGGCACCGAGGAAGGGGCCAAGAAGGCCGGCTTCAACGTCGTGCTCAAGGACGGCTATTCGGCGACGGCGCCCGATTTGTCGTCGCTGGTGACCAAGCTCAAGCGGGCGCATCCCGACGTCATCTTCCACACCGGCTACAATCCCGACATCACCCTGTTCCTGCGCCAGGCGCGCGAGGCGGGGCTGCAGTTCAAGGCGCTGATCGGGCACGGCGCCGGCTACGGCGTCTACGACAAGCTCAAGGAGACGCTCGGCACCGACGTCAACTACTTCTTCAACGTCGACCCGATCTCGATCTGGCTCACCAACCAGCAGGCGCTCAAGCCCGAGCTTGCGGCCATCATCAAGATGGTCGGCGACGAATACCTCAAGGCGCGTCCCGGCACGACGATCAAATCCGCCCACGTCGGCATGGCGGCGAGCAACACTTACGTGCTGCTGACCGAGGTGCTGCCGCGCGCCATCAAGGAATCCGGCGGCTTCGACGCGGAGGCGCTGCGCAAGGCGGCGCTCGAGGTCGATCTGGCGGAGGGCAGCACCATGCTCGGGTTCGGGGTCAAGTTCGAAGGCGAGAAGGAGACCGCGCCCGGCCAGAACGAGCGTTCGTTCCCGGTCATCATCCAGTACGTCGACGACAAGCCGTACGTGGTGTGGCCGAAGAGCCTGCAGACGCGCGAGCCGACGTTGCCGCTGCCGGCGTCGTCACCCTATGCGGAGCGGTGAGGCGGCGCGCAATCCCTCCCTTGAAAGCATCGTGTTTGGCTCCCGCGATCGATCCCGCATTTCCCCGCCTTCGCGGGGACCATGCGGGCGAACAACCAAGTATGGATAGGACAGCATGAAAAAGCTCACGATCGGCGACGTCACCATCACCAGCATCATCGAGCGGGACGGGCCGTGGCGAAAGCCGGAGGACATGTTCGTCGGCTACGACCCCGAGGTGGGGAAACGCCATCTCGCCGAGATGGACAGCGAAGTTTTCGATCCGGCCTCCGGCCGCATGGTCATCACCTATCAGACCTACGTGGTGCGCACGCCCAAGCACACCATCCTGGTCGACACCTGCACCGGCGAGGACAAGGGCTATCCGCCGCCGATGGACTTCCCGAAGCAGCCGTGGCTCGACGGCTTCGCCGCAGAGGGCCTGCGGTTCGAGGACATCGACTACGTGTTCTGCACGCACCTGCACATCGACCATTGCGGCTGGAACACGGTGCTGCGCAACGGCCGGTGGGTGCCGACCTTCCCGAAGGCAAAATACATATTCCACAAGCGTGAATACGCCGCCTGGGAGGAGGCGACCAAACGCGGCGACACGCCGCCCGGCAACGTGTGGCGCTACAATTGCGAGCCGGTGGTCGCGGCCGGCCAGGCGCTGCTCGTCGATGACGATTATCAGCTCGACGACACGCTTTCGCTGACCCCGACGCCGGGCCATTCGCCGTGCCATTGCTGCGTCAACATCCGCTCGCGCGGGCAGCATGCGGTCGTCATCGGCGACCTCATGCACCACGCCTTGCAATGCCGCGAGCCGGGCTGGTCGACGATCTTCGACTGGGATGCCAAGGAGGCCGCGCGGTCGCGCCGGCGCTTCCTGGGCGAGACCGCCGGGACCGGCAGCCTCGTGCTGCCGATCCATTTTCCCCATCCGACCACCGGGCGCATCGAGGCGGACGGCGAGCGCTTTCGCTACAAGTTCGTGCGGTGATCCCGCGAAGGAGCGAAATGAGAAAATATCCGGTTTTGGCGGTCTGCTTGGTCGCGGCGAGCCTGGCAGGCGCCGGTGCGGATGCGGCTGCCGCCGAGGCCTGGCCGACACGCGCGGTAAAGCTCATCGTCGGGTTCGCGCCCGGCGGCCCGACCGATGTGTTCGCGCGCCTGATCGGGCAGAAGCTTTCGGAGCAGACCGGCAAGAATTTCTATATCGAGAACGTCCACGGCGCGGGCGGCAATATCGGCACCGGCCGGGCGGCCCAGTCGGCGCCGGACGGCTACACCGTCCTGGTGACCGGCGGCAACCTCACCAACAACCCGTATCTGTTCAGTCACGTACCTTATGATCCGATCAAGGACTTCGACGCCGTCACGCTGGGCGCGGCCACGCCGGTCGTGCTGGCGGTCAATCCGTCGGTGCCGGCGCAGACCGTCAAGGAGGTGGTGGCGCTGATCCGCGCCACGCCGGGCAAATACAGCTATGCATCGCCGGGAACGGGCACGCCGCCGCAGCTCGTCGGCGCGCTGTTCCAGCATTCGCTCAACCTCGACCTTGTGCACGTGCCGTTCGAGGGCGGCGGCCCGGCGGTGATCGCGACCGTCGGGGGCCACACCCCCATCTCGTTCGGCGCGCTGGCGCCGGCGGCGCCCTTGATCAAGGACGGCAAGCTGCGCGCACTGGCGGTCACCGGGAAGGAGCGCTCGCCGACGTTTCCCGAAGTCCCCACCATGGCGGAGGCAGGCTTCCCCGACGTGGAGGGCAGCACCTGGACCGCCATCGTCGTGCCGGCGGGCACGCCCAAGACCATCATTGCCGAGCTGCATCGCCTGATCGTCAACAGCTTGGCGCAACCCGACGTCAAGCAGAAGCTCGCCGCCATCGCCTATGTGCCGATCGGCAATTCGCCGGAAGAGTGCAGCGCGTTCTTCAAGTCGGAAATGGCCAAATGGGGCAAGATCATAAAGGACGCCGGACTGCGCGCGGAATGAACAGCGGGCCGCCGCACCGGAATTTGAATCCATCGCCAGTTCGACCCCCGCAATCGTCCCCGCATTTCGCTATAGCCCGTCGAAGACCGGCCTAACACCAACGAAACTAGACTCTGACTCGTCATGCCACGCGAAGGCGGGGCATCCAGTAAGCACTCACGTTGCAGTTCTATTTGATACGTCGGCGGATACTGGATCGTCCGCCTGCGCGGACGATGACGACCGATGGGTCATTGCTTCATGCGGTTGGCATGACCGTCCTTATGGCTCATGCGGGCTACATCTGTTGCGCTACGCGTGCTTGACGTGCTTGCCGGCCAGCAGGGTCTCCGCCGGGAACAGCCGCTGCTTGCCGGTGCGGGTACCTTTGTAGTTGTCGAGGAATTCGAACGTGCCGTCCCGCAGCTCCAGGATCGCCACGTCGGCCGGCGCCCCGACGTTGAGCGTGCCGCGGTCGTCGAACGAGGGGAACACGCGCGCCGCGTTGACGGTCGCGCAGGCGATCGCCTGAGCAACCGGCATGCCGAACATGATGAGCTTCGACATGACGTTGGGAAAGTCGACGACGCCGGTGGTCTTCGATTGCGGGCTCCAGTCGGTCGAGAACGTATCCGGCCATAGGCCCTGCTTGGTCGCCTTCTCGACCGTATCCCAGTCGAAGTGATCGTTGACGTCATTGCCGAAGTCGAAGAAGACGCCGCGCCGGCGCGCCGCCATCACCTCCGGGTGCAGAATGCCCTTGTCATCGAGGATGCCGTTCATCCCCGGCGCGTACATGTGGGTGACGATATCGCCGCGCTTGAGCAGCGCGAGGTAGGCGCGCAGCGGCGAATAGTTCTGCCCGACATGGATCATCACCGGCAGATTGAAGGGCGCGGCGGCCTCCTGGGCGCGCCGCAACGCCTCGAGGTCGTTGGCGCCGGCGACGTTGTTCGACAGCCGCGCCTTGACGCCGACGACCACGTCGCGATTGCGGGCGATCGCGCCTTGCGCCAACGCCACGTTGGCGAGGTTCAGGTCGTGCAACTCGCCGCCGGGACTGACGACGCCGCCCCGTGAAATGTTCACCAGGGCGCGGCCGATCTGCGGCGCTCCCCGCGCGACGGCGGCGATCTGGTCGATGTTGTCCGCCCCGCCGGAGCCGGCATCGACCCAGCCGGTGACGCCGTCCTGCACCAGCATCGGCGGCCCTTCCTTGCTGCGGCCGGCATGGGTGTGGATGTCGATCAGGCCCGGAGCGACGATCTTGCCGCGCGCGTCGATCGTTTCGGCGGCGTCGCCCGCGATGTTGGCCTCGACCGCCGCGATCCTGCCGCCGGCGATCGCCACGTCGCGCATCGCATCGAGCCCGACGGAAGGATCGATGACGCGCCCGTTCCTGATGATCAGGTCATAGGGCGCCGCGAACGCCCGCGGAATGCGGGCGAGCAGCGCTGCCCCGGCGGCGGCGGCGCCGGTGCCGACCAACCGGCGTCGGTTCATCATGGTCGATGTCCTCCCGTAGCTCGCACGTTGCACCTAGATTGCGGCAAGTGCCGGGAGGAATCAAACCACCAGCACGTTGCTGAACTGCCAGGGATCGCTGTCGTCGACCATTTCCGGGAACAGCACGCCGCGGTCGACCAGCGGCGTCCAGTCGGTGTAGCTGCCGAACACCTCGCCGAGATAGGGCCGCTGGATCTCGAGGCAGCGGCGGAAGTCCATCTCGTCGGCCTCGACGATGCCGCGCTGCGGGTTCTCCAGCATCCACACGATGCCGGCGAGCACCGCGGAGGTCACCTGCAGGCCGGTCGCGTTCTGGTAGGGCGCGCACTTGCGGGTCTCTTCGATGGAGAGCTGCGAGCCGTACCAATAGGCGTTCTTGGCGTGGCCGTAGAGCAGCACGCCGAGCTCGTCGACCCCATCGACGATGTCGTGCTCGTCGAGGATGTGCCAGCTCTCCTGCCGCTTCCACTGCGCGCCCCCCATCTCGTGCACGGAGAGCACCGCATCGTCGCACGGGTGATAGGCGTAATGGCAGGTCGGCCGGTAGGCCACGGCCCCGTTCTCGCGCAGGGTGAAATAGTCGGCGATCGAGATCGACTCGTTGTGCGTCACCAGAAAGCCGTGCTGGGCGCGGGCGGTGGGCGTCCACGAGCGCACGCGCGTGCCGGCGCCCGGCCGCAGCAGGTAGATCGCCGCGTCGCAGCCGAAGTCGTGGCGGTTCCCGCCCGGCGGCATGGTCTTCTCGTGGGTGCCCCAGCCGAGCTCGGCCGGCTGCAGGCCCTCGGACACGAAGCCCTCGACCGACCACGTGTTGACGAACACGCCGCGCGGCTTGGGTTCGCGCGCCCGCTGGGTGTCGCGCTCGGCGATGTGGATGCCCTTGACCCCGGCGCGCTGCATCAGCCGGGCCCAGTCGTCGCGCGTGCGCGGCTCGTCGTGCGCGATCTTGAGGTCGCGCGCCACGTCGAGCAGCGCCTGCTTGACCATCCACGAGACCATGCCGGGATTGGCGCCGCAGCAGCTTACCGCGGTGATGCCGCCGGGCCGCCGCCGCCGCAGGTCGAGCAAGGTTTCGCGCAGCGCGTAGTTCGAGCGCGCCGCGACCGAGCGCGTGCGGTCGGTGTAGAAGCCCGGCCACGGCTCGACAACGGTGTCGATGTAGAACGCGTCGATGTCCTTGCAGAACGCCATCAGCTCGACCGAGGAGGTATCGACCGAGAGGTTCACCATCATGCCGCGCCCCGGCCCGCTCGTGAGCAGCGGGGTGAGCATGTCGCGGTAATTCTCCCTCGTCACCGCCGCGTGGATGAACTTGATCTGCCGGTCGTCGAGCAATTGCCGGTCGTCGTCGTCCGGCGCGATGACGACGAACTTGGCGCGATCGAAGCCGACGTGCCGCTCGATCAGCGGCAGCGTTCCCTTGCCGATCGAGCCGAAGCCGACCATCACGATCGGGCCGTCGAAGCTTGCGTGCAGCGGTCCGGCCGGCGCGGTCGCGTTCATGTCGGTTGATCCCCTTGACCGACTTTAGCGGGCGCGCGCCGCGCGCGGCAACAATGCGCCGCCGTTGTGCACCACGCGCGCCGGCGCGGCGGTCCGGCCGGTCGCGCTGACGAGCCCGCACGTGCCGTCGAGCGCGCCCGGGCGCAGCTCGCAGGCGAGCAGCCGCTCCCGCTCGTAGGGCCCCGGCAGCCACAGCGCGCCGGTCTTCTCGGACGAGAAGCCGAAGCGCCCGTAATAAGGTGTGTCGCCCACCAGCAGCACGGCGCCGTGGCCGCGCGCCGCCGCCGCGGCGAGCGCATGGCGCATGAGCGCGGCGCCGACGCCGGCGTTGCGGCACTCCCGCGCCACCGCGATCGGTCCGAGCAGGAGCGCGGGCCGGCCGGGGCCGGCCGAGACGTTCCACAGGCGCACGGTGCCGATGAGCGCGCCGTCCCGGCAGGCGACGAACGACAGATGCTCCGCCGGCAGGCGACCCTCGCGCAGCCGCTGAGCGGTCTTGGCGAAGCGCGCCGGGCCGAACGCCGCGTCGAGCAGGGCTTCGCGCGCGGCGCCGTCGCGCCTGGTCTCGGGTCGAATGCTGATCATGGCCGCAACCTCATCCGTGCCTCGCACGAGGCACGCTCGATTTCCGGATTGACGGGACGAACGCCGGGGAGCGTTCAGATGTGATAGGCCTTCAACGGCGCGAACCCGTTGAAGGCGACCGACGCGTAGGTCGCCGTGTAGGCGCCGGCGCCCTCGATCAGGACCTTGTCGCCGATTTCGAGGCTCACCGGCAGGTCGTACGGCTTGCGCTCGTAGAGCACGTCCATCGAATCGCAGGTCGGGCCGGCGAGCACGCACGGGGCGGTGGGGTCGCCGTCGCGCGGGGTGCGGATCGGGTAGCGGATCGACTCGTCCATGGTCTCGGCGAGGCCGCCGAACTTGCCGATGTCGAGGTAGACCCAGCGCACCGCGTCGCCCTCGCTCTTCCTGGCGACCAGCACCACCTCGGCCTCGATCACGCCGGCATTGCCGACCATGCCGCGGCCCGGCTCGATGATCGTCTCCGGGATGCGGTTGCCGAAATGCTTGCGCAGCGCGCGGAAGATCGACCGCCCGTAGTTGAGGACCGCAGGCACCTCGTCGCAGTAGCGGGTCGGGAAGCCGCCGCCGAGGTTGACCATGGAGAGCGCGATGCCGCGCTCGGCGCAGGCGCGGAAGATCGCGCCGGCCGCCTTGAGCGCCTGGTCCCAGGCCTGGACGCGGCGCTGCTGCGAGCCGACGTGGAACGACACGCCGCACGCCTCGAGGCCGAGCCGGTGCGCGTGCTCGAGCACGTCGACCGCCATCGCCTGGTCGCAGCCGAACTTGCGCGACAGCGGCCAGTCGGCGCCGGCGCAATCGAACAGGAAGCGGCAGAACACCCTGGCGCCGGGCGCGGCGCGGGCGATCTTCTCGACCTCGGCCTTGCAGTCGACCGCGTAGAGGCGCACGCCGAGCGCATGGGCGCGGGCGATATCGCGTTCCTTCTTGATGGTGTTGCCAAACGAGATGCGCTCCGCCGTGGCGCCGGCCGCGAGCGCCATCTCGATCTCGGCGACCGAGGCGGTGTCGAAGCAGGAGCCGAGCGCGGCGAGGAGCGCGAGCAGCTCCGGCGCCGGGTTGGCCTTGACGGCATAGAACACCCGGCTGTCGGGCAGGGCCGCGGCGAAGGCCCGATAGTTCTCGCGCACGACGTCGAGATCGACCACGAGGCACGGCCCGTCGTCGGGACGGTTGCGCAGGAAGTCGCGGATGCGCTCGGTCATGGCGCTCTCCTCACCAAGTTCAACGGGCCGAAGCCCTGGTTGAAGTTCAGGCGGCGCGCCGCCCGGCGTCAGCGGGTGAGGATCCGTCCGCGGTCGTGCGATGGAGACACGACGGGCGAACCGGGTTTCTCACCCGAGATGCTGCCTTGGCTTGGAGCGGGAGACCCCGTTCCGCACGGCCGGCAAGATGGACAAGCCTCTTCGGTGTCGACCTTTGGAGGGCCGACGAGACCAAAAAAGCCCGCTCCGTCGTTGCTTTAAGCCGCGTCCCCCGTTGAGCGCGGGGTACGCCGGTTTCGCCTCCGGCTGCCGGTCACGGTGCTAAGGAAGCAGAAGTCTCTTCCCCAGGCGGCTGTCCGGCCTCTTGTCCGGATGCCCACCGACCGACACACGGCCACAGGCACGTGCGAAATTGGGCGAGCGGCACATAACCGCCGACTCGGTCACATGCAAGAGAATTCTCCGCTGCGGGGAAAGTTTTTTGCGCGCGCCGCGTCGGCCGCGCCCGCGTCACGCGCGCGTCAGGAATTCGCAGCGCTCGCGCGGCACGGGGAAGGGGACGACGCGGCGTCAGGCGCCGGCGCTCAGAGCACCTTATTCACGGCACCTTGTAGACCGCGTGCCGGCGGTTGCGCGTGTAGGGACGCACCTCTTTTGCCCAACGGCCGACTTCCCCGGCCTTGGCCCATTCGGGGCTGGTGAGGACGTGCGGGCCGTCGATCTCGTAGATGGCGGTGTAGCGCGGGGCGTCGTGGTTGAGGTTCCGCGTTTCGCCGCCGATGCTCATGGTGAACGGCTCGCCCTTGAAGCGCGCCGCCGAGTGCACTCCGGGCACGGTCCGAAGGCTTGGCACGTGCTCGGTGTCGTAGACCTCGTTGAACAGCGCTTCCTTGTCCGGGTCCACGTCCATGCTGACGACGAACACGTATTTGGCGGTGACGGGCATGTGAGGCTTCCTCCCTATTTTGACTTCGCCGCCTGGTCGGCCCCGCCGACGCCCGCGGCCGCCAACAGCGGCATGAGGCGGCGCGCCACCAGCGCGTGGCCTTCCGGGGTCCAGTGGTTGCCGTCGTCCTGATACATCGGCGCGCCGTCGAAGGCCGCGAAGGGAATGCCGTGCGCGCGCAGGAACGCCTCGATCTGCGGCTCGTGATACTGCAGGCCGACCAGGAACTTCGCGCCGCGCGCCGCGACCCGGTCCCGCATCATGCCGACCAGCTGCTCGGTCGGATCGGGCACGTCGACCGCGGGGTGGCGCAGTTGCACGAAGCCGGTCACCGCCGCGCGCGCCAGCCACAGGTGACGCACCAGGGCGTCGTCGCGGAAGTAGACGTGCCGCGACCAGGGCACCGGTTGCCCGGCAAACCGCCATGCGCCGTCCGGCGCACGCACCAGATAGGGCTTGTAATAGCCGCCGTTGCGCATGTTCGCGGAGTTGTCGAGGCGGTCGTTGCCGGTGCAATACATCAGCACCACCACGTCGGGACTGACGGCGTCCCACATGCGCTCGAGCAGCAGGTATTCCTGGTCGGTGCCGTAACCGGGCACGCCGGCGTTGACGATGCGGGCGGCGGGAAGCTCCTGGCGCAGAAGCTCGGTGAAGCGCTCGTTCGCCTCCACGTCGTAGCCCCACACGAAGGAATCGCCGACGAACATCACGGTGGGTTTCGCCGCGCGGCCGGGCTCGATATCGCGCAGGCCGAGGCTGTTGTTGCGGACCTGGATGGTGCGCGTCCCGGTGAACGCCGACGATGCGTTCGGCACGGAAGCCCAGCCGAGATCGGAATCGTAGCGAAAGATCAGGGCGTGGCCCGGTTCGTAGCTGTCGCGCAGCTCGCGCAGGTCGACGGCGCGCAGGATCAGTTCCGCGAGGCCCAGCACGGCCGCCAGGATCGAGAGGTGCAGCAGGAGTTCGCGCGCGATGCGCCATGCCCGGCCTCCGGCCGGGAGCGCTCGCGTTGCGTCGGAAGCCGCCACGATCGACCCTCTACCCCAGCACTGCATTGCGCATCGGCATCCGTGCGACGATAACATCGTGGCCGCACGGCGCGAAGGCCGGCGGGGCGCCGCCGCCCGGCGCAAAGACTGAAGGCAAATCCGCATGGCCGAATGGCGCAAGATCGAAACCGCACCGGGCCTCGTGTTCGATGCACTGGCCGAGGGGGCGGCCGAGGCGCCGCTCGTGCTGCTGCTGCACGGTTTTGCCCAATCGCTGCATGCCTGGCGCTCGCAGCTCCCGGCCCTGGCGGCGGCCGGATACCGGGCGGTCGCGCCCAGCCAGCGCGGCTACTCGCCGGGCGCCCGGCCGGACGTGGCCGACACGGCGCATTATCGGTTCGACCTGCTGGTCGGCGATGCGCTCGACATCGTCGCCGCGTGCGGCCACGCCGATCGCCGCTTCCACCTCGTCGGCCACGACTGGGGCGGCAGCATCGCGTGGGGCATCGCCGACAAATATCCGCAGCGCGTCGCGTCGCTGACCGTGCTGTCGCGTCCGCACCCGAACGCCTTCAATCGCGCCCTGCAGATGGCGGACGGCGAGCAGGCGCGCCGCTCGCGCCATCATCGGGACTTTCTCGAGCCCGATGCCGGGCCGCGTGTGCTGGCGGACGACGCCCGATGGCTGCGCGAGCGCCTGGCCAACTCCGGCGTCCCCGCATTCGCGATCGCCGAACATCTTTCCGTGCTCGGCAACGCTGCGGCGATGGAAGCGGCGCTCGCCTGGTATCGCGCGCGCGGCGCGATCCGCGCGCCGCTCGGCGTGATCGGGGTTCCGACACTCTATGTGTGGGGCGACGCGGACGACACGGTCGGGCGGGCGGCCGCCGAGGGCACGCACGCTTTCGTGTCCGGCCCCTATCGGTTCGAGGTTCTGCCGGGCGTCGGCCATTTCATCGCCGACCAGGCGCCCGATCGGCTCAATGAATTGCTGCTGGCGCACGTCGCGCAGCATCCGGCGTAGGGGCGGCGGCCGTCTGGTATTTGCGGCTTTCCGCCGCGCTTTGGTTCCCAATCGTCGTGCGGCAAGGCAGCGCGGAAGGTATCATAATCCCTTACGGCAGGACTATTGCACAATATTGTCGGATTCCTGACGGAAAAATGTGCGTTTTCCTGAGCAATCCGCACCCCTTCTGCAGTTGAAAGAAGGGACTAACAATGAATAAACGCGTGTTAATCAACTCGAGTGCGGTTCTTCTTCTTATGGTCGGCTTGACCGGGGCCGCAGATGCTGCTCACAATGCTAGAGGACAATCCGGTATCGCTTCGGTTTACTCAGGCGGTCGCACCGCCAACGGCGAACACGCCCGGGCCGGCGGCCTGACCGCGGCCCACCGCTCGCTGCCGTTCGGCACCTTGGTGATGGTCACCAACCGCCACTCGCAGCGCTCGGTGGTGGTGCGGATCAACGATCGCGGCCCGTTCGTGCACGGCCGCGTCATCGACCTGACCCCGGCGGCCGCCCGATCCATCGGCCTTTCGGGCCTGGCTCCGGTGACGCTCTCGGTCGTCGGCCATAGCTGACGGGCCGGGGACGTTCCTCAAGCGATAATCCCAAAACGCGAGGCAGCGAGCCGGAACGCATCCTGCTCGCTGCCTCGTTTGTTGCGCGCCGGGTAGCACGGGCTTGGGCTCTCGAGCCTGTGGCCTACCAGCGCAGGCGGGTCGGTGCGTCGAGATGGGCGCAATCGTGCCGGCCGGACAGGACGCAGTCCTGATTCTTGCGCAGCTCCGCGATGGCGTTGGCGATCCAGACCCCGGCGGCGACCAGCAATGCGCAGGCGAGAAATCCGATGACGTTCATGTACATGCGGTGGCGGTAATCGTCGTCGTCGCTGCCGTCGCGTTCGTATTTGCCGATGTCTTCCACCGCGGGCCGCGTGCCGCGGCCGCGCAACGCCCCGAGGCGCGGGCGCAGCTGCACCACGCGCCCGGTTTCCTCATCCGGGTCCCGCCGGTCATGGGCCTCGGCGCCGCCCGGCAGCTCACGTTGCAAGAAGCCTCCCATGACCGCCAGCATACCATTTTCGGCGGCTTTTTTTCGATCAGACTTTTCCAACGAGAACTGCGGCGCATTGCTGCGGTACGCAAAGCGCCGACCGGCAGTATGGACGGCGGGCAAGGGGGCCAGTTAGGCTCCCGCCGGAACCCGCCGGAGACGCCGATGAAGCCGAAGTGCCTGGTTGCCGCCGCCGCCCTCATGCTGTTGGCGGGCCCCAGCCTGGCCGAGACGTACAAGGTCGGCGCGATCGAAATCGAGCAGCCGTGGGCGCGCGCCACGCCGAAGGGCGCCACCATCGGCGCCGGCTACATGAAGATCACCAACAAGGGAACCGAGGCCGACCGACTGATCGGCGGCGCGGTCGGCTTCGCGCGGCGCTTCGAGCTCCATTCGATGACCATGGAGCAGGGCGTGATGAAAATGCGCGAGGTCAAGGACGGCCTCGAGATCAAGCCGGGCGAGACGGTGGAACTCAAGCCGGGCGGCTACCACGTGATGTTCGTCGACCTCAAGGACCCGCTCAAGCAGGGCGATCAAGTCAAGGTGACGCTCAATTTCGCCAAGGCCGGGACGATCGAGATCGAATATCCGGTCGAAGCGATAGGCGCCGGCGCCCCCGCCGCGGGAAGCGGCGGCCGCATGAAAATGGATAAGATGGGCCATTGACTTGCGCCGGCCGGCGCGTACGAGAACCAGCCGCAGCGGTGCCCGGAGCGATCCGGGCACCGTTTTTGTCGATTGTTGAAGGGCCGAGGGCCATGCAGGCGGACAAGCGTCACGCGATCTTGCGCGTGCTCTACATAGCGACCGTCTTCGTCAGCGCGGCGCTGCTGTTCGCGGTGCAGCCGATGTTCACCAAGATGGTGCTGCCGCGCCTCGGCGGCGCGCCGGCGGTGTGGTCGGTCGCCATGGTGTTCTTCCAGGCCGCCCTGCTGGCCGGATACGCCTACGCCCATGGGCTCACGCGCCTGGCGCGGCCGCAGGTCGCCGCCGCCATCCATGTCGCGGTGATGATCGGCGCCGCATTCGCCCTGCCGCTCGCCATCGCGCAAGGCTGGGGCGCGGCGCCGCAACGCGGCGAGGCGATCTGGCTGCTCGGCCTGTTCGCCGCCTCGATCGGGCTGCCGTTCTTCGCGCTCGCCGCCAACGGGCCGCTGCTGCAGGCCTGGTTCGCGCGCACCGATCACCCGATGGCCGCCAATCCGTATTTCCTCTACGCGGCGAGCAACGTCGGCAGCTTCCTGGCGCTCGTCTCCTATCCGTTCGCGGTCGAGCCGCTCACCCGGCTGGGCGACCAGAGCCGCGCCTGGTCGATCGGTTTCTGTATCGAGATCGTGCTGATCGCCGCCTGCGCCGTGGTCTTCGTGCGCGCCGCCCGCGCGCGTGACGCCGGCGATCGGCCGCCGCCGGCGGCGCCGCCGTCCGCGCGCTCCGCCCTGGTGTGGATGGTTCTGGCGGCAGTGCCGTCCGGGCTCCTCGTCGCGGTCACCGCGCACATCTCGACCGATATCGGGTCGGCGCCGCTCCTGTGGGTCGTGCCGCTCGCGCTCTATCTCGCCACCTTCGTGATCGTGTTCCAGGCGCGGCCGGTCCTGCCGCACCGCCTGGTCCTGCTGGCGCAGCCGTTCTTCCTCGTCGCGCTGGTGGGCGTGCTGATCCTGCAAACCCCGCGCAACATCCTGGCGCTGGTCGCCATCAACCTCGCGGCCTTCTTCGTCATCGCCCTGACCTGTCACGGCGAGCTGGCCAAGCGCCGGCCGCCGGCCGAGCACCTGACCGCCTTTTATCTATGGATGTCGGCGGGCGGCATGATCGGGGGACTCTGCGCCGCGCTGATCGCTCCGCTCGTGTTCAACTGGATCGCGGAATATCCGTTGCTGATCGTGCTGGCGGCGCTGTGCCGGCCCGGCCTGTCGTTCCCGCTCGGACGGCGCGAATGGACGCTGATCGCCTGCGCGGCGGCGCTGGCGCTCTATCTCGCCGCCCCGGCGCTCGGCTTCGGCTTCAACGTCGATGAGCGCACCTTCCAGATCGTGATAGGCGGCCTGCTGCTGCTGGCGCTGGCGGTCGAGCTGTTCGCCTGGCAGGCGCCGCTCGCCTTCGCCGGCCTGATCGCCATCAGCTTCATGCTGTTCCGCCTGTACGAGCCCGACGCGGACCGCCGCCAGACCGTGCGCAGCTTCTTCGGCGTGCTCAAGATGATGCAGACCGTGGACGGCAGGTATCGGGTGCTGCTGCACGGCACCACCATTCACGGCGCCGAGCGCATGGCGGACATCGCGGCGGGTCCGGACGCGCCCAAGCCCGAGCCCATCACCTATTACCACGCCAACTCCGCGCTCACGCGCGCGCTCGAGGCCGCCCGCGCGCGCAAGGGCGGGCCGATGCGGGTGGCGGTCGTCGGCCTCGGGACCGGAACCTTCACCTGCTGGGCCGAGCCCGGGGATGCCTGGGACATCTACGAGATCGACCCGGCGGTGGTGCGCATCACCGCCGAGCAGAAGCGCTTCACGTTTCTCTCCCGCTGCGCGCCGCAAACGCCGATCATCATGGGCGATGCGCGGCTCAAGCTCGCGGAAGCGCCCGACGGCGCGTACGACTTCATCATGGTCGACGCGTTCTCCTCCGACACCATCCCGGTCCATCTCCTGACCAAGGAGGCGATGGCGATCTACGCGGCCAAGCTCGCGCCCCACGGCATGGTGGCGATGCACGTGTCGAACCGGCACCTGGAGCTGTCCTCGGTCGTGGCCGGCATCGCCCAGGCGAACGGGCTGAAAACCCGCACCAATCCCGGCACCGCGGCCGACGAGCACGAAGACGACACCGAGTACAAATTCACCTCGACCATCGTCGTCGCGGCGCGGGCCGACGAGGATTTCGGCGTGCTGGGCGAGCCGGACGATCTGGCCTGGCCGGTCGAGACCGCGCCGCCCGGCCAGCGCGTGTGGACCGACGATTATTCCAACCTCGTCGGCGCGATCGTGCGCCACATGCGCGATTGACGCCGGCGCCCGGTGGGGCGGGTCGCCCTCAGCGCTCGCTCGTCGCCAGCAGCTCGAGCCGGCGCGGAGCCTCGGCGGAGCCGTACTCCTTGGCCTTCTCGTACCAGCCGCGCGCCATCGCGGCGTCGGGCGTGACCCCGAAAATGCCGAGCGTCCTGAGCACGTTCGGGTCGTAGGTCGCGCCGAGCGCGAGCGCCGCCTGGGCGTTGTGCGCTTCCGCCGCGCGGCGCAGCGTCAGGCGGGCGGCGGCGACGTCGCCGGCCGCGGCCAGTTCCTGGCCGCGCTTGATCAGCGCCGCGGCCTCCGCGGAATCCGGATCGAGCGCCGGAGCGGGAGCGGGGGCGGGGGCGGGGGCGGGCGGTTCGGCGGCGGGCGGGAGAACAGCGTTGACCACGGCGGGCGGCGGCACGGTTGCCGGCACGATCGCGACCGCTTTCACGGGCGCGGCCGCGAGCGGCGCGGAAGGTTGCGCCAGTGCCACTTGCGCAGGCGGATCGCTCGGCCCTTCGGCGACGATCGGCGGGTCCTGCGGCTTGGTCGCGTGGCCGGAGAACCGCGTTCCGAACGCGGGCGAATTCTCGGGATGCTCGGTGGCGCCGGTGGCGCCGGGCAGCGACAGCTTGCCGACCGCAACGAGCGCGACCAGGGCTGCCGCCGATCCGGCGAGGGCGAGGCGCCCCAGCATGCCGAGCAGGCGGGACCGGCGCAGGCGCGAGCCGCGCGCCGCCCACGGATCCGGAACGATGCCGGGATCGAGCGAGCGCGGCACCCGGATGTCGTCGATCGTGAAGCGGTCGTCGTCGGCGACCGGCGGGGCGGCCGCGAGCGGCGGGGCCTGTTCGCTGCGCACCAGCGGGCCGTTCGCCTCGTCGCCATCCGGACCCTCGATCTCGCTTCCGAGCGGACCGCGGACAGGAATAGGACGTGCCGACTGCGGCGCATGACGGACCCACCGCGGCGCATAGGGCGAGGGATCGCCGGGATCATAGATTCGATCCGTTGGGCTGCTCATCGATCGCCTCCTCACTCAAACGCTACTGACTGACAACAAGCGACGCAGCTTCATGGCGAGGCTCAGCCCCGCCATCCACGTCATTGATTTGCTGAAGTTTCCCCGGACGTCGATGCCCGGCACAGGCCGGGCAACGTTCCGCGTTCGATGCAAGGACTTTCCCGCCGGCCCGACGTGGGGGCGGTCGAAGTGCCAGTCCTGAAAGCCGCAGCAACTTTACTGGTACGCCTGCCCTCGCGGGCGGGTCGCCGCCGACTTCCCACCATCATTCCCCCTGAATCACACCGGTCGTTGACGCCGCTACACACACACACACACACTTGCGCAACCGGTCCACCTGTCTGCGTCCTCGTCGGACTTGATTCACCTCGATTGGGAGAGAGTGTCGTGCATCTTGCAACATTGCTGTTGTGCAACGGGACTGTGTCGCGAATGAGGCCCAAGCGGTACGATATCGTGCCGCGCGGCCAATATCGTCTGGTGAACGTTGGGTAAAGGCGAGGGTCGCGACTAGCCCGATACTTGATTGTATTTTGAATCAAGACTTGATCAGCACTTGCCGTTAACCAACAATTAACAAACAAAGCATCGCATTTGAGATTTCCCGAGGGCAGGTGCGCCCGGGCGTGCCGGTTATTCTTGGCCGGGCATCGGCGGGCCGGCGCCACAGCTCATGCGCGACTTGTCATGCGGGATTCGGGCGGACGCAAGCTTGACCCCGGCCGCCCGCCGCCTCAATCTCGCCGCGCAATCCGACCGAAAGGCGCCCGCATGACCTTCCACATCGCTGTCGTCCAGCCGATCACCCATGCTCCCGGCAATGATGAAGCCAACGTCGCCGACGCGGTGCGCCATGTGGAGCGCGCGGCGGACCAAGGCGCCGACTTCGTCTGCTTCCCGGAGACCTATCCGGGTCCGTGGCGCATGCCGGCGACGTTCGATCCGACGCCGACGCTCGCCGAAGCAGCGGTCAAGCATGGCGTGCACGTGGTGTTCGGCACCATCGAGCCGATCGACGCCAAGGCGGCCACCGCCCATAACCTGATCATGATGGCCTACCCGGACGGCCGCGCACCGGCGCGATACCGCCGCACCCATCCCAACGGCCCGTGGATCTACACCGGCGGCCCGTCCTGGGAGTTCCAGTATGTGGCGGGCGACGCGTTCCCGGTGTTCGACACCCGCCACGGCAAGGTGGGCCTCGCCATGTGCAGCGAGGTCTACGTGCCGGAAGTGGCGCGGGCGCTGGCGCTGCGCGGGGCCGAGCTGATCTTCATGCCGGCCGGCACGCACAAGCGGCGCCTGTGGGCGACCTGGCGCACCTTGATCTGGGCGCGCGCGATCGAGAACCTCGCGATCGTCGTGACCACCCAGAACCTGTTCGACCATTCCGAGCGCGGCCTCGCCATGGTGGCGGCGCCGGAGGAGATCTTGTTCGAGAGCACGGCCGCCGGCCTTGCCGTCGTCGACGTGAGCCTCGACCGCGTGCGGGCAATGCGCGCCGGCCGCGACTCGGTCGGCGCGTCGAACGACTTCGCCGCCAAGCAGGGGGTGCTCGGCCCGCAATGGCAGCGGCCGGAGCTCTACGACACGTTCCATCCGCGTCCGTTGCGTGAAGCTGCGGAGTGAACGCGGCGAGTGGGGAGTGGCGAATAGCGAATAGCGAATAGCGAATAGCTGTCCCTGCTGGCCGCCAACCACTATTCGCTATTCGCTACTCCCTATTCGCTTCTTGCCACGCATACCCTGAGCCGGGATCTCCCATGACCAAGCAGCAGATCGTCTCGAAGAAGCTTCGCCAGCCGAGCGGCCATTTCTCCCACGCGACCGCGGTCGCGGCCGCCGGCAAGCTGGTGTTCATTTCCGGCATGACCTCGCGCCGCGCCGACGGCACCATCGCCGGGATCGGCGACATCGAGGCGCAGACCCGCCAAGTGTGCGAGAACCTCAAGGCGGCGGTGGAGGAGGCGGGCGGCGCCCTCGACGACATCTGCCGGGTCGACGTCTACGTGCGCAACATGGAGCACTTCGACCTGATCCATAAGGTGCGGCGCGAGTATTTTCCGCCGCCGGCGCCGGCCTCCACCATGGTCGAGGTCACCAAGATGACGTCGCCCGAATACCTGATCGAGATCAACGCGATCGCGGTGCTGGCGAACGGCTGAGGAGGCCGCGTTGCGGCGCCGGCCGCGTTGCTCGTCGTCAGCCGAACGTCGTGAGATTGTTACCCGAATGTTAACGAATCGCCCGCATGGTCGGCGGTCGAGGAGACCAGTCGATGTTCGCGCGGTCGGTCGGCGGCGCCTGGCGCCAGATGAATAACTGGTTCAATTCCCAGGGCATGGCGAACCAGCAATTGATGGCGGCGCACCAGGCGGCCGCGGCGGCATTCGGCGATGCCAATGTGAATTACTACCAGGGCATGGCGAGCCTCTCGGCGACCGCTGCGGTCACCCGGCTCCACAACCAGGCGCAAGCGAAGAACGCCTCGCTGCAGAATCTCATCAACGCCGTCGGCTCGACCGTCAACACGGTCGCTTGAAGCCCACCATCGGCGCGTGGCGTGACCGGCGACCACGGAAACCTGCTCGCGTCGCTGCCGCAGGGGCTCGCCGCGGAGCAGACGATCGAGCTGCTGACGAATGCAAACGTCCGCATCGAACAGATCGTCTCGACCGGCCAGGCGAGCCCGCCCGAGTTCTGGTACGATCAGGAGTGGGCGGAGTGGGTGCTGGTGCTTACTGGTTCGGCCGGGGTACTGATCGACGGCGAGGCGGAGCCCCGCGTCCTGCGGCCGGGTGATTATCTGCTCATCCCCGCCCACCGCCGCCATCGGGTGGCGTGGACGGAAGCCGAGCGCCCGACGGTCTGGCTTGCGGTGCATTTTCGCGCCGCCGGCGCTTGATGGATTTCCCAAAAGACTTGCTCGAACAAAAAGTTGGCCGGCGGTCCAGATCGCTCGGATGAACGCGACGCGCAGGCCGGCCCAGGCTCAAGGGAAGCGGGCATCCAATCCGTGGTCCTGACGGCGGGAGGCCGCAACTTCCCGTCCGTGCCCGACTCAGCTACCATCGTGTTGCCCGCAAATGGGTATCTTCCTCCCACGACTTGGCCCCGCTCCGGCGGGGCTATTTTTGCTTCCGGCCACGCGGCGGAACGACCGCCGCACGCGGCGACAGCGGAAACAGCCAATCTTCGCGATTTTTCCCCTGGCGGACACGGACCGGAAGGTCATCCGCCGCACTCTTGCCATTCGCATCGGCAAGCATCCGGTTGGGCGGCCTGAATCGATTTGCGGAGGCCCGTATGGCGCGTGATCCCATGGGTGAGGCCGCCCTGGCGCTGCATCGGTTCGGCTTTGGTCCGAGGCTCGGATCCATTGCGGCGATCGCATCGGACCCACGCGGCGCGTTGCTCGCGGAACTGGACCGGCCCGGCGCCGGCCGCATCACCAATCCGGATCTGCTCGAAAGCGGTGAAGCCGCGCGCGCGGCGTTCAATTTCCGCCAGGAGCGCCGGGCGCAGCGCCTGGCCGAGCGCGCGCAGGGCGAAGCCGCCAAGGAAGCCGCCGCCAAGGAAGCCGGCAAGGCCGCGCCCGCGCCGCCTGGGCCGTCCGCAATGCAGGCGCCGGCCGCCACGGAGATGAAAGCCGGCGTGCGCGCCCAGCCCACGCCCAACGCGCTGCCGGGATTTCCGCAGCAGGTCTATCTCGAGGAAGCCAAGGCCCGCATCGATGCGGCGCTTGGGAGCGAGCTCGGCTTCGCCGAGCGCCTGGTGTGGTTCTGGTCGAACCATTTCTGCATCTCCGCCGACAAGGGGCCGGTGCGCGCCCTCTGCGGCGCCTACGAACGCGAAGCGATCCGTGCCCACGTGCTCGGCCGCTTTGCCGACATGCTGGCGGCGGTCGAGAGCCACCCGGCCATGCTGATCTGTCTCGACAACGCGCGCTCGATCGGTCCCGACTCGATCGCCGGGCGCAACCAGCACAAGGGCCTCAACGAGAACCTGGCGCGCGAAATCCTGGAGCTGCATACGCTCGGCGTGCGCACGGTCTACACCCAGGACGACGTCACCAGCTTCGCGAAAGTCATCACCGGCTGGTCGGTCGTGCCGCCGCGTCAGGATCCGGCGCGGGGCGGGGAGTTCGTCTTCAACCCGCGCATGCACCAGCCCGGCGACCAGCGGGTGATCGGCCGGACTTATCCGGACAGCGGCGTCGACCAGGGGCGCGCGGTGCTCGCCGACCTCGCCCGTCACCCGGCGACCGCCCGGCACGTGGCGGCGAAGCTCGCGCGCGCGTTCGTGGCCGACGTGCCGCCGCCCGCCCTGGTCGAGCGGCTCGTTAAGCGCTTCCGCGACAGCGACGGCAACCTCAAGGAACTGGCGCGCGCCCTGGTGACGGCGCCGGAGGCGTGGACGGCGCCGCGCGGCAAGCTCAAGACGCCCGGCACCTGGTTCGTCGCCGCGTTGCGGGCAACCGGCATCACCCCGCCGGACATCCGCCCGGTGATCCAGGCGCAGAACATGCTGGGCGAGCCGCTGTGGCGCCCGCCGGCGCCGAAAGGCTTTTCCGACGACAGCGCCGCCTGGATGGACGGCATCGCGCAGCGCGTCGACGTCGCCAATCAGCTTGCCGGGCGGCTCGCCGCCCTGGTCGATCCGGAGGCGGTCATCGACACCGCGCTCGGGCCGCTCGCGTCGGCCGAGACGCGCCAGGCCGTCACGCGCGCGGCAAGCCGGCCGCAGGCCCTCGCCCTGCTGCTGATGGCGCCGGAATTTCAGAGGAGCTGACACGCCGTGACAATCAATTTGCACGCCCCCTCCCGCCGCGAATTGTTGCTCGCCTCGGGCGCCCTGTTCGCCTGGGCCTATCTGCCCGGGGTCGCGCGCGCGGAAGGCCGCGACCCGCGATTCCTGACCATCGTGCTGCGCGGCGCGCTCGACGGCCTCGCCGCGGTCGCGCCGGTCGGCGATCCCGACTGGGTGCGGCTGCGCGGCGACAAGGCGCTGCTGCCCGAAGGAGCGAACCCGGCCCCGAGGCTCGACGGATTCTTCGCGCTCAATCCGGCGATGCCGCAGCTGCACCGGCTCTACCGGGCCGGCCAGGCGACGATCGTGCATGCGGCGGCGACGCCTTATCGCGAGCGCTCGCACTTCGACGGCCAGGACGTTCTGGAAAGCGGGCTCGGCAAGCCGGGCGCGACCGACACGGGCTGGCTCAACCGGGCGCTCTCCGCGCTCGAGCCGGGCGGCCGGGTGGAGGCGAACAATCGTCAAGCGTTCGCGGTCGGTCCGGTGACGCCGCTGATCGTGCGCGGCGCCGCCCCGGTCATGGCGTGGACGCCGCCGCGGCTGCCGCCGGCGGCCGACGATACCCTGATGCGGCTCGCCGACCTCTATCGTCACACCGATCCGCAACTCGCCCGCGTGCTCGAGGAGCGCATGGGCCTGGCGGCCATCGCCAAGGCCGGCGGCGTCGCCATGGCGCCGGAGAAGGGGCGGCCGCTGCAGCAGGGTCCAGGTGCGCAGGTGCGCGGCTATTTCGCCGAGGCCGCCGGCGCGGCGGCGAAGTTCATGGCGCGGCCGGACGGCCCGCGCGTGGGCGCGCTCGCCTTCGACGGCTGGGACACCCATCAGGACGAGGGCGCCGTGGCCGGACGCCTGGCGCTGCTGCTCGGCGCCCTCGACGGTGCCGTGGCCGCGATCGAGAAGGAGATGGGCGCGGCGTGGCGCGAGACGATCGTCGCGGTGGTCACCGAGTTCGGCCGCACCGCGCGCATCAACGGCACCGAGGGCACCGATCACGGCACCGCCACGGTGGCGCTGCTCGCGGGCGGCGCGCTCAAGGGCGGCCGCGTCATCGCCGACTGGCCCGGGCTCAAGGACGCGGGCCTCTACGAGGGCCGCGATCTCAAGCCGACCACCGATTTGCGCGCCGTGCTCAAAGGCGTGCTCAAGGAGCACCTGCGCGTTCCCGACGCGGCGCTCGCCACGAAAGTGTTTCCCGACAGCGTTGCGGCCCGGCCGATGACGGGGCTGGTGGCGTAGCACGCGTTCGACAATTGCAGCCCGGATGAGCGCGTAGCGCGAAACCCGGGGAGGCCGCCCGCATATCCTCCGCTTTCACGGCGCTCATGCGGGCTACGCCGTTACGCCGCCTTCCATTTGATCGAGCAACCCATCGAGGCAATTTGCGGCGTCGGCGCCGTGCCGGTCGCAGCGATCGCGCGCATCGCCTCGAGCAGCTCGCGCCGGGCGCCTGCCGGGGCCGTACCGGCGCGACCTTCGTCGAGCCGGCCGCGATATTTGAGCTTGCCCCTGCCGTCGAAGCCGAAGAAGTCGGGGGTGCAGACCGCGCCATAGGCGCGCGCCACCGACTGGTCCTCGTCGTGCAGGTAGGGAAACGGAAAATCATGCGCCTGCGCAAAGCGGCGCATGTTGTCGAACGAGTCCTCCGGATAGGCCGTGGCGTCGTTCGAGCAAATGGCCGCGACCCCGATGTCCTCCGCCATGAGCGCGCGCGCGTCGGCGACGAACCGGTCGATCGTCGCCTTCACGTAAGGGCAGTGATTGCAGATGAAGGCGAGCAGCATCCCGTTGTCGGTGAGGACGTTGGCAACCGGATGGATGCTGCCGTCGGTGCCGGGCAGGCGGAAGTCGGGGGCCGATGCGCCGAGGGGAAGTTGCGAAGCCGTGGCGGCCATGGGATCTCCTTGTGCGAAAGCGTGCATCGATATGGGGTCGATACGGTTCGTCCTGCAAGACGTTGCGCAGCACCGTAGGATGGGTTGAGCGAAGCGATACCGATCAAAATCGATACCCGCGATGGGTTTCGCTGCGCTCAACCCATCCTACGTGCCCGGCCTGAGCACGTCGGCGACCCAGTCCCACATGGCGTGGACGCCGATCGTCACGTTGTCGACCTGGCAATGGTGGTGGCCGCCGTCCTCGCGGCTGAACACCTTGAAGGTCTTGTGCTTGGAGCCGACCGCCGCGAATCTATTGACATGTGATAGGTTTCGCTGCGCCCACCCATCCTACATTCTGAAGCGCGGAATCAAAGCCGACGCCCGCCACAAGTGGACCTTCTTCCTCGCCCATTTACCGTTTTCGGCGAGATGTGCGTCGTCAATCGATACCGGGAACTTGTGCGCGTTCTCTTTTTGTTCTACCTTCTCGACTCGACAGCCAATTGGCGGCTCTGATACGAGCTAACCGATATATTGTGTCATGCTGGGCAGCATACCACTAGAGATGGCCGACAGTCCAAAAAAGCGCGCCCTCCAAGCCCATGGCCTACATAGCAAGGTGTACGGCCCGATTCTCCTGCACATTTTTCGGGCGCGTTGGCGCCAAGGGGCGTCATCGGTCCTATTTACATTGGACGATGTTCGTAATGCTGCGGATGAATTGGCCCTTGAGGTACGTAATCCGGCTGACCTCATCTATCGCATGCGTTCGCGCACGGTTCTGCCAAAGGAAATATTGGAAAAGGGGTTCTTCATCCTTCGCGCGATCGGTCGCGGTCAATATCAATTCGAGAAAGGTTCGAGCACGATTTTTGAACCGTTGGATAGCACGCTGACGGAAGCACTGGACATCACGCCGTTGCCGGTACGTCGCTTGCTTCCAGAAAAGCTCTCCGAGATGGATGAACAAGCGGTCCTCACCGTGGCGAGCTACTGCAAACTTTTCGATCATTTCACCGGCCTTCAGATTTACCGATTGCGAAGCCATGTACGAAAAAGCGTGCCTGGAGTGGGACAGGCGGAGCTCGACGCGATCGACGTTGGTGTTGGGCTACGTGACGACGAGATGCCAATTGTGTTTCCAATCGAAGCCAAAGCGGCAGCAGACGCTCTCAACAGAGTCCAGATCTTCAATATGATACAGTATTCGCACCACTATTTTCCCGGACTCATAATTCGACCTTTGGCGATTAAAGTAGATGACGATTCTATTCTTCATATAATGGAATTTAATGCCGCAACGAAAGCGGCGGACTTGAGGATCATAAAAAGCGGCAGCTATTTGCTCGGCCTTTCGGAAAAACAAGCCGAACTAATCCGCGCAACGAAGGTCACGGTCAAATGAAGAGTGCTCCGACCGGAATCGAATTATTTTGTGGATGCGGCGGCCTCTCAACGGGTTTCCTTGATGCAGGGATCCGGATCGCAGCTGGGTTCGATATCGATCGGCGCGCGATAGAGGCGTACGACTACAACCACTCATATCGAGGGAGTCGAGGTTTCGTAACTGACCTTGGCCGTGCCAAGGCCGACGAGCTTCACGCGCTGGCGGGTACATCGAAAATCGACCTTTTGATTGGAGGTCCGCCTTGTCAGCCTTTTAGCATCGTAGGCAAGAGACTCGGGCGGAGCGATGAGCGTGCTGACTTGATTTTTCATTTCTTGCGCCTCGCAAAGGAGCTTGGACCGCAAGCGATTCTATTTGAAAATGTCCCGAACCTAGCGAAGATCGATGGGGGACGGATTTTCGATCAACTTACGTCTGGCTTGCGAAGACTCGGATACCTGATAACTGCGAGAATAGCTGCAGCATGCGATTTTGGAGTTCCTCAGGTTCGACGCAGACTATTAATCATCGGGGCGCGTGGATCGGAACTTGACTTTCCCACTGAAACGCACGGCTCAAACGACCTCATAAGAGGGCGTCTGAAGGCGTATGTGACTGCTAGCGATGCACTGGATGATTTGCCGCCTGCAGGAGATTTCGGCGAGTGCGGGATTTTCAACCATGAGCCGACAGCACACACGCAAGACATGCTTTCGCGTCTTGCCCAGCTAGAGCCGGGGCGGCGAGAGGCCGGTTCGTTCCATGATCGGCTGCATCCAGATCGGCCATCGTTCACATTGCGTGCTGGAACTGGAAACTTTTCGCCGCTGAGACCGATTCATTATCGATACGATCGAGTCATTACGGTGCGCGAGTCGGCCCGGATTCAAGGGTTTCGCGACGATTTTATTTGGCCGGACTGGATACCGCGCTTGCAACAATACAGACAGGTGGGGAACGCGGTTCCGCCTCCGCTGGCGGCAGCAATTGCGCGGGCTCTGATGAGGCAGCTTGGATGGAAAAGCGATGCGGCGCAGTTGCGCGGTAGGGCCGATGTGCGTCCCGTGGCAATTACGATGAGCGACGGCGAGCGTAAAGCGCTACGTCGCAGCCGTATTCGGGGGGCGTCTCTTGGCGCGAGAGGTCGGCGGGCCCAGGAACTTACGTAGGCTCCTTTCGATCGATTTTGCATTCTTGAGGCGACATTGCCAAACGACGAGAACAGTCCATTTCATTTTTTGAAGTGCGCGCTTTGCGATGAGGTCGCGTTCTACATTTCCCCGTAGTTTGGGTTCCCAATACTTCAGATTGGATTTTGGAAGGCGCGCTTTCGGGCAGCCCGAATGTCCATGCCAAAAGCACCCATGAACAAAGATAACTTTGCGCCGGCTGACGAAAACGATATCAGGTTTTCCCGGCAAACTATTGGTATGAAGACGATATCGGTATCCCATCTTCGAGAGTAATTTTCGCAGCAATAACTCCGGACCGGTGCTTTTCGACCGCACCGATCGCATGATTTTGCTTCGCTTCTCCGACTTCCTCAAGTTCCCGGCCTCAGCACGTCGGCGACCCAGTCCCACATGGCGTGGACGCCGATCGTCACGTTGTCGACCTGGCAATGGTGGTGGCCGCCGTCCTCGCGGCTGAACACCTTGAAGGTCTTGTGCTTGGAGCCGACCGCCGCGAAGCATTTTTCCGCCAGCGCCAGCGGGATCTGCTCGTCGCCGGCGCCGTGCACCAGCAGAAATGGGCAGCGCATCTGCTGCACGATGCCGTCGAGGCGGAAGCCCTCGAGCTTCTTGAGCGCCGCGGCGCGGTCGGGCACGCCGAGCACCCACATCAGGTGCTCGGGCGGCACCGAGAGCGAGAGCACCTTGCCGGAATCGAGCGCCTCCAGCCGGCGCGCCCAGATGTCGTGATAGTCCCACTGCGCGCCCCAGGCGACGCAGCAGGCGAAACGATGATCGAGCGCGGCGGCGCGCGGCGCGTAGTAGCCGCCGAGGCTGATGGCGACGACGCCGATGCGCTTGGGATCGATCTCGCGCCGGCCGGCGAGCCAGTCGTAGGCGGCGCCGGCATAGCGCTCGGTCTCGGCGATCAGCGGCAGATTGCGAAAGCGCACGCTCTCGCCGTTGCCGGGCCCGTCGACGATCAGGCAGGCGATGCCGCGCGCGACGAGGTCGGGCACGCCCTTGAAATATTGAATCTCCTTGGTGATGTCGAATCCGTCGAAGAACACCATGGCGGGCGCCGGCCGGCCGTTGGTCGCCTCGCTGTCGGCGTGAACCAGCAGGGCGGGGAGGCTGGTGTCGCCATACGGCACCTCGACCGGCTCGACCCGCGGCCGGCGGATCATGCCGACAGCGTCGCGAAACAGCGCCACCGACTTGCGGTAGACCGCCATGCTCCGCTCGGACTTGGGCTGCAGGAAGCGCTCGCCGGTCTGGTAATAATGCGCCGCGCGCATCAGGGCCGAGGCGGCGGTGAGCTTGTGGCCGGCCGCTTGCGCGTCGCGGCCGCGCGCTTCCAGGCGGTCGCCCATGCGCGCCCATTCCGCGAACCAGGCATCATCGTCGCCGACCCGGTTCGCGAGGGCGCGCCCGACCCGGTTGACCTCGTCGATCTCGGCGCCGCCCCATGGCGCCCCCGACAGGCACAGCAGCAGTCCCATCGACCAGCGGTAGTCGCTGGGGAAATAGATGAAGGCGGGATCGTCCTTGCGCGCGGTCACGGGAAGCTCCGTTTCTCAATTCCGATAGGGCGGCACGGAAGCAGGTGTCACGACGACGCCGCGGCCATGCGGGGGAGCGCGCTCGTGCGCAGCCACGCGCCGACGAGATCGGCGACCGCATCCTCGCGGCCGGTATAGAAGTGGTCGCAGTCGGGCACGATGCGCACGTCGCAGGGACCGCCGGCGCCGGCAGCGAACGCTTCGGCCGGATAGATGTGCGCGAGTTCCTTGTCGCCGCGCAGGTAGAGCACCGGGCAGCGGATCTGCGGGGCGAGCGCGACGATGTCGGGCAGGTTGGCGGAAAAATCGAGAAAGCTCTCCGCCGTCGCCAGGTACCACCAGCCCGGCAGCATCATCAGGTCGCGGCCGCGGTCGGCGGCCACGAGCGCGCGCGCCGCCTCGCCGATCTCCACGCGGCGGTCGCCGGCCAGAAGACCGACCTCGCTGATCATGCGGACGATGTCGCGGCCGCCCGCGTGCGCCGACAGCAGCACCAGGGCCGGCGTTTGCGGGTGGTCGGCGACGTGGCGCACGGCCAGCATGCCGCCGTTGCTGTGGCCGATCACGATCGGGGCGGGAAAGCCGCGCGCGGCAAGCCAGGCGGCGGCCAGGCGATTGTCGGCGATCGCCTCTTCGGTCGACTGGAACGCGCCGCCGCCGGCCTCGCGGCTGTTCAGCGTCACCACCACATCGTGGCCGCGCCGGTTATAGGCGAGGCACGCGTAGCCCAGCCGGGTGAGCGCGGGCGGCAGGAAGCGCGCCGGGCCGGTGTAAAAGTTCTTGCAATTTCCGTGCATAAGCAGGACCGCGCCCGCGCACGCCCCGCGCTCGGGCTGGTAGAATAGCCCGTCGAGCGAGCAGGTATCGGTCTTGATCGCGATGAGATCGAGGTGCATGGCTCGTCGCTCCGGGATCGCAGTCTTCGGGTTGCCGGCTGCGCCGTCAATCCGATCGGTGTCCGCGGCATCTGCCCACAGGGGGTGGAGCGTCGATGGCAAAGTCCGGGGGCCTGGGGCATGATCGGGACCGGGGCGAAAAAGCAATAAGCGGGAATGGGGTCCCAAGTGCGGGCCAAGTGCGGGGGGTCGAATGCGGAGCGGCAAGGCACGCGCTGTCCGGCGGTGTTTGCCTGTGTTGCTCGCCGCCGGCCTGGGGTGGTTGACCACGGCGGCGCTGGCCGAGACGCTGCCCGAGGCGCTGGCGCGGGTCTATCAGAACAACGCGCAGCTCAATGCCCAGCGCGCCCAGCTGCGCGTCACCGACGAGAACGTTCCCCAGGCGCTCTCCGGCTATCGGCCGCAAATTTCCGCCGGCCTCACGAGCGGCATTCAGGGGGTCAACAACGGCCTGCCGGACGGCACCTCCCAGTCCGCCCTGCTGCGGCCGTGGATGGCCGGCGTGACGCTCAGCCAGCCGTTGTTCAACGGGTTCAAGACCGGCAATACGGTGCGCCAGGCGGAGTCGCAGGTGCTGGCGGGCCGGCAGGCGCTGCGCACGGTGGAGCAGAGCGTGTTCGTGGCGGCGGTGACCGCCTACATGGGAGTGGTGGCCGATCAGGCGCTGGTGGAGG